>Ga0209291_1000659_pt1 | contig 32549 bp, 18 predicted proteins | sample GOMGulsemesocosm_FD_184633 | JGI IMG/M metagenome (GOLD analysis project Ga0209291, IMG submission 184633) | Methane-oxidizing microbial communities from mesocosms in the Gulf of Mexico - GOM9B Gulf of Mexico (SPAdes) (version 2) | ecosystem: Environmental > Aquatic > Marine > Cold seeps...
TATCAAACTGTTTTAAGTGAAAATTAACCGACCAACTTAGGTTCATAGCCTTAAATACAGAGTTGAATATTTGGGTATCGTTTATCCGCCATCGAAAACCTAAACGATGTCGGTCATTGTCATCGCCAGAGCGAAAATTCATTTGAAGGGTGAGATCAATCGGAGATTTTTCACTAATTTGCCAACGGACATTTTGCTCCGTATAAAAAGTGTTGATGGAGGTTAATGCCGCTTCACCGTTTTCATTACCAAAGTTCGTTAAACCAAAATACGAAAAGCGATTTTGAAGTTTAGCGCCAATATTAAACGTGACAGTATTATCAAAATCAACATCAGACAAATAAGGATAGACATTTATATCTATAAAACCGCCTGAGCTATTTTTATCAGCAGCATTAATTTGAAAGTTAACAACAATGAGTAATAAACACAGTATAATTCGCATCAACATTTTTGTCCTTAAAGTAAATATTATCCGCCATTTTCATAAATATAGTAGAGATACTGAATTAATGGCAAAAATTTAACTTATGTGTTGATCGTAGAAACACATTTAATCTCGATTTTAAGTAGAAAATTTAAAGTTAGGGCATGATCAAGGGGGATTGATATAGGTGAATAAAAATATAGTCAGTGAGGTTTGTTCGTTTTAATTTTCGTTGATTTAATTGTGTGATAGGGCACATAGCGATAGATATTATCATCGCCTAATCATGTTTGGTCAAATGAGTATTTAATAAATTGAAATCAACCATTATGAAGAACAATCGGGGAAAAGATGATTAATGGTAATTTATGCATCTTTTGAGTCATCTATAAGTTTTTGTAATTCCCTTATGTGATTGTTAAAGGCTTTTCTTCCTATCGTCGTCAAATAAACCCAGGAACGTTTCCGTCCATTAGCACTGCCTTTTCGTTGTTTTACATATCCTGCATTTTCTAGTTGTTTTAGGTGTTTAGAAAGCACAGAGTCACTTACCTGTAGCATATCTCTGATCAATGGAAACTCAACGGAACCCGTTGGTGATAAAAAGGAGCAAATTTTTAGTCTGATTGGTGCGTGTATAAGTTCATCAAATGAGCCGTTATTCATTATTATCAAGGCTATATTTATTACGGTAATATTTATTTGAACTCAACAAAATAGTAAAAATAGCGACTCCCACAATAGTACCACTGGCTATTGGTGCCCACCAAAAACCTTTATCTCGAAATTCAAGTATATTAACAAATGATACGAAAAAAGATAACACGACGATAGATGATATTAGTTGAATAGCTAAATTAACTTTCATTTTTTTCCAAAAAGTACTTTTCGAAGAAAAACTATCAACGGGTCCGATAAAAGGAGCAAAGCCAAAGGGCCATAAGCCAGTTTTACGTTTTTGAATATAAATAATAAGAGGGAATGCGGATACAGAAATTAGGGTGAAAAAGCTTTGCTGGTTGCACATAAAACCAAAAGCTAAAGCTACGGTCAAACTTACTAAAAAGCAGAACCAATTTCCTGGGATCGCTTTTAAATTGCTCGTTCTTTGCGCTTGTTTTGCTAATTTGATTGATTCATGAGGATTCAAACTACTGTTAATTTCCATCGTAATATATCGCTATCTTGCCGCTTTGGAAAGATGATTATAATGCAATCTTTCCATGGTGGCAAGATTATAAGGTAGACAAATTTAATATGTTAGATAAATGATGAATCCCGCCGCTATTAAAGCGTTGTGTCGGTATATTGCTTAGTGAATCGACTAGTTTATTCTAGCTTTGAGGGGCGTGCAGCTTCTGATTCTTTACCTGACTGGCGCTTGATAGCGAGAAATATCTAGTGAATTAAGTAAATCTGATGTTTGTTATGTCTTCCACCGCAGTGCTAAATGGAATATCAACATGGTATATTAATTAACAAAACACAATTTTACGATAATAAAAAAGTTGTGATTATATTACAGAATTATAGCATTCGATAGACGTTTTATATCCACTTGAGGAAACTCAGTTTGGGTAAAAATTAATTTGTTTTCTTCGCTAACATAGGTCATTGAGGAGTATCTATCTAATGTTCTCAAAGGTAGTTTTAATAAGGAAAAAGTCTGCTTCTTATTAAAGTCATAAAACATAATACTATGATGTGTTTTTTCATCATATTGATAATAAATACCTATGTCTGTAACTGTCCAATTATAATTGACATTGAAGGTGTCCTTTCTTAACACTTGTTTTAAGTTATCATTTTTGTTTTTTGGTTGATAAAGCCATAACCCATCGTTACTTGTAGTCGTGAACCATATGTTTTCCTCGGTATCTTGCACGGCTTGTAATACTGCTCGGCGAAGTAATATCTTAGGAGGTTCGCTTTTTATAGGGATTAAACTTAGAGTCGATACGTTATCTGTTAATGTGTTGGTAATAATAGCTTTATCGTCAAAAGACCAATTAGGGCGAAAGTGTGCGGTAAAGTTGCTGGAAAGTTTGTTAATTCGTTGTGTTGCTACATTGATGATATATATGTCGTTTCCTAATGACGTTTGTTTAGCGGCGAGGAAAACAATCTCTTCACCATTGTGTGACCAACGAGGAAAAGATAGTTGACTCTTTAAATAAGTCAGCTGTTTGCGTTTCTGTCCCTGACTATCCGATGTCCATACCTCGTTGTTACCTGATTCATTACTAATATAAACAAGCTTTTTACTAGACGAAGAGAAATCAGCAGAATGATAATCAAACTTTGATTGTAGAATAGGGAATGGTGAACTTGCAGAATTATCAGATAAACTTAATTGGGAAATAGAGCTCTTAACTTGCCACTGATGAAAAACTAGGTCATTTGTCTGCGGAATAAAATTCGGATAGCTGAAACCAGGTATATTCAATGTTGTAATGTCACCAGAATGTATATTTACTATATAACCTTTCCTATCTCCAGAATTAGCCGATGAATAAATAATGTTATCTCCATCTTCATGCCAAATCAGACCTTTAATATCACTGGGGCCAAAGGTTAATTGGCGAGATGTTTTATCGGCGATATTAACTACGAAAATATTTTCCACGAGCTTCTCCATCCGTCTGGTAACGGCTAGACTTTTATCGTCAGGAGAAAATGCAAAATTACGATCTTGGTATTTACAATTTTCGTTACAAGAAAAACGTGTTGGAGTGGCGTTATCTAGCGTTAAATCTAAGAAATATATACCAGGATGAGTCGTGTTTTTATCCTTACCCGTAAAAGCGAGGGTATTACCATCATGAGAAAGTGCTACTTCAGCGTAAGCCCTTACGCTGATTGAACAATTAGCCAATATTTTTTTCTCTGTGGTAATGATGTTCAAACGTACAATATGGCAATAGGTATTATCTCTATCTCGACTAGAAAAGTATAGGCTCTGGCTATTTTTGCTCCAAAGGGGAGAGGCTTTTCTGTCTTCATTGAATGTGAGTTGTTTTGGCTGTAAATCGGGTTGTGAAAGATCTTTAAGGTAAATGTTTGTATCGCTATCCATCTTACGCCAAACATAAGCCAATAAATTTCCTTGAGGGGAAACATTAGGAAAAAGCTCTCTACCGGGATCAGATGTAAGGTTTTCAATAATAATTTCTGATTTTTCTGTGTTAATTGTTAATAAATAGCCAAACATTAGCGTTATTATTACAATTGTTGTGAATAACCAATATTTATATTTATTTTGAGTAAAGTTCGAACCTTCGGGTGAAATAAGTAGGCTGGGAGAATGCTCCGTGTTGTTAATATATTCTGGTTGAATTAATAAGCGGTAACCACTTTTTCGAACGGTTTCAATATGGGAATCGGTATTTTGTTTTAGAATCTGTCTTAGTCGCCAAATAGCGTTGGTTAACGTCTTTTCACCAACAGGGTAATTTCCTGACCAAATACTATCAATGAGCTCTGAACGGCTGACTAACCTAGGGTAGCTATTGGCTAGATAAACTAAAACTTCCATGATTTTGGCTTGCACTAACATTTTTTCGTTATCAGCAAGCCTAATACTATTCTCCTCTGGTATAACTGTATATTCGCCAATGATGAAGGAGTGAGTAGTATTCATGAAATGTTCTTTACCTCTGCTAGTGTGGTTTAATTATAATTATTTAACTAGGTTGAGTCATCTTACTGGCTTGAAAAATATCCGTCAATTGACGGTCACTTAATAAAGCTTGTTCTTTGATTAATTCAATCACAGGTGTACCGCTTTCTAGAGCTTGTTTTGCGATCTTACTCGATACCTCATAGCCTAAATGAGGATTTAGCGCGGTGATTAACCCTAAGCTGTTATCGAGTAAGTCACGGCATCTTCCCTCATTTGCTGTTATACCTTTAACGCAAAACTCGTTAAACATAGTACAGGCATTCGTCAATAAAGTTATAGATTGTAATATATTAGCCGCAATTAATGGTTCCATCGCATTAAGTTGGAGTTGTCCTGCTTCTGCCGCCATAGATACAGCCATATCGTTGCCAACAACCTGATAGGCACATTGACTAACAGCTTCAGGGATAACGGGGTTAACCTTTCCTGGCATTATTGAACTACCTGGTTGGCGAGGTGGTAAGTTAATTTCACTCAAACCAGCCCTTGGCCCCATGCTAAGTAGACGTAGGTCATTGGCAATTTTTGACAGTTTTAATGATAAGCGTTTTAATGTTGCAGAGTAAATCACAAAACCGCCCATATCTGAACTTGCCTCAATTAGGTCATCGGCGAGGGTAAAATCGATAGCTGTCATTTTACTCAATGCGGTGATCGCTAATTGCCCATAACCTTTTTGGGTGTTGATGCCGGTGCCGACAGCTGTGCCACCTAAGTTAACTTCTGTTAACAAAGCTGACATTATCCTTATCAATTTAATATCTTCTTTCAAAGTAGAAGAAAATCCCTTAAATTCTTGACCTAAGGTCATAGGAACGGCGTCTTGTAATTGAGTTCGGGCCAATTTTAAAACCCCGTTAAACTCCTGCGCTTTAACATCAAAGGCCTTTATTAAATTATCGATAGAGTCTAATAAAGGTTTTTGTTTCAACAGAATGGCCAGTCGAACTGCGCTTGGATAAACGTCGTTTGTTGATTGCGACATATTGATGTCAGAGTTAGGATGCATCAATTCATACTTTCCCTTGTCATGGCCCATAGTCGTTAAGGCAATATTGGCTAGTACTTCATTGATATTCATATTACTAGAAGTACCTGCACCCCCTTGAATCATATCAATGGGGAAACTATCATTAAAATCACCGTTACTGACTTGTTGCGCTGCCGCGGTAATGGCCGATGCTTTTTCTTTACTTAATAATCCTTGTTGTAAATTAGCTTGGGCACAGGCCGATTTTATGAATGCCAATGCCGAAATTAACTCTGGATTATCTTGTAAGCGATTCGTTGATAATTGAAAGTTATTTATCGCTCTTTGGGTTTGAATACCATAAAAATGTTCGTCATTTATTTTCATTGAACCAAGTAAATCATATTCTAAACGAAATTGTTTTGAGCTGGGAGAAGTCATAAAGGTCAGTTCTTAATTATTTTGTGGCGCTAAAGTAGGACTGATTTATATTTTTTACCAATGTTGTTTGAACTTTAAGTTATGCAATATAAACATAACATCCTTGAAAGCCTTTAAATATTAAGTTCAGCTAAACTTTTCCAGATGAATTCTAATTGATTATCAGAATGATTATTTTGATAAATTCTGATCTCTAATTCATCCTGCCATCGCTTATCCCCGCAAATAGCGAGCTTTTTTGTTTCAAGTTCAGTTTGAATACTAAATTCAGGTATCCAAGCGATGCCTAAGCCTTTTAGTGCCAACATTTTTAAACCGTCAGCCATAGATGATTCAGTCGTTTTTTTCATACAATATTTTGCTTTGTTTTTTGTCAGAATTTTATCTACCACTCGTCCCAAATAAATATTCTGTTGGTAAGCTAAATAAGGAATATCCGACTCATCACATGAATTCTGTAATGGTAAAGCGTAAATTGGTTTACCTGACTCGTCAGCTTTACATACGGGTAATAACTTAACTCGACCCAGTAACAAAGAATCCTTTTGTTGTGTTGATAATAATGAGTCACTAAAGGCTAATAAATAATGGCATTGATGATGAGTTAACTGCTCAATACAATCGTCGGCATCGGCAACGTTTAATTTAGTGGTAATCTTCCCTGGTAACTGATTGATATGTTGCAAAATTAAAGGAAACACCCCGATTGACAAACAATGACTCGCTGAAAAAATCAGTTCAGTAATTTGCTGTGGTGTTATTTGATTTATTCCTTGTTCAAGGTTCGTTAGTACTTGTTGGCAAGTTTGTGAAAATAATATCCCTTGATCGGTTAATTTTATTGGCTGAGTCAATCGATTAACTAACTTACAGTTAAGGTGACTTTCTAATGCCTGTATTCGACGACTAAAAGCAGGTTGGCTGACATGACGTAACATCGAAGCTTCGGAAAAATTCATCGTTTGACTTAGTTTCAAAAAGTCTTCTAACCATTTTATTTGTAAACTCATTCTTTTCATCTTATCTGCTAAAAACGGCACAATTATAACAACTATTGACTATGCTTTGTATATTGCTTTAGTAAAACTGTGATTTTAATGTATTGTATTTTCACGGAAAATTGCAATTGATATTAAATTGAGATTGAAGTGAGCTAAAAATGAGCCAAGGTTTATTGTGCTTTGTTATGTAATTCCTTAAAACAAATACGCAGCTAATAAAAATAAGAATTACTGCATTCCAAAATAACATAAAACTACGGGGATTTTCATGAAAAAGAAGCTGATTACCATCGCCATTCAAAGTGCCATATTATCAGGGAGTCTAGTCTTAGTACCACAAGTCTATGCCGTTGAAGAGCAAGAAATTGAGAGAAATAGCGTCAACACAATTGCAATTGAAAAAAAAGCTGATGAAGATGTTGATGAAAAAATTACTGTTACTGGCTCAAGATTACGTAGAGATAGCTTTAACATTGCTACCCCTATTGTTGTCATGGGACGAGCCGAAATAGAAGATAGTGGTCTCGGTTCACTTTCCGAAATACTGGTAGATGAAATACCTTCACTGAGTGAGGGAAGTAGTAACTCTAATTCTCAATCAAGTGTTCAAAACACCGGTTTATCAACAATTCAATTACGTAATTTAGGTACTAATAGAACATTAACCCTCATTGATGGCCGTCGTGTGGTTTCAAATAGTTATAGTGGCAATTACGTAAGTTTAAGCACAATACCTAGTGGAATGGTCGACCGTGTTGAAATTATTAGTGGCGGTGCATCAGCTGCTTATGGATCTGACGCGATTGCCGGTGTCGTTAATATTATCACCCAAAGTGACAAAGAAGGTTTTGCTTTCAAAGTACGCGGTGGTGAAACGACAGAGGGGGGCGGTAAAGAGTTTACCCTTGATTTGAATTACGGTACTTCTTTCGCCAATGATCGTGCTTATATGTATTTCAGCTCAACTTATGACAAACAGTTTGGTTTGTTTTATGAAGACCGTAAACGCGCACAAGTTCAGGACTTGTATGATTATGACGGTGATAAAATGTGCAACACCATGCAGAATTCGGATGGTGATGACCAATGTATGAGTGAGATGAATCAATCCGATTGGAGTAACCTAAGTGATGGTACATTAGGTGGTGTTTTTCTTGAGTCTAGCCGCAATGATGAACAATTTTGGTACGATGAATCAGGTTTACGCAATGACTGGAAAGGTAATGAAGAAAGGTTCGGCGTGAATTCGCAAAAGTGGGTCGCCTTAAAAGTACCTGACAAAAGCTTTGTTAATGCGCTTAAGTTTGATTATGAATTAACAGATGATACAACAGCTTTTTTTCAAATCCAGCACAGTATTAATGACTCTGTAAATGTTAAATCCCCTGAAGATGAATATGAAAGTGCTTATGCATTAACACTCGATCCGGAAACTGGCGCGCCAGGTCGTGTAAGAGCTGGGTATATCCCAATTGACAACCCTTATGTTCCACAAGAAATGATTGATAGTAACCCATATAAAGATCGCATCTATTGGGATAGACGCTTCGCCGAAGTTGGTGACGTAACAACAGATAATACGCGTACGACTATACGTAGCTGGGCAGGCCTTCAAGGCACGGTATTTGATGATGCTTGGGATTGGGAAGTTTCAGCTAGTTTTGGTAAATTTAAGCAAGAACAAACTCGCTATAATGAATTAAACACTATTAGGGTAGGTAATGCATTAAATGCAGAATACGCCGATGATGGCACAACCATTCAATGTGCAGATGAAGCTGCCCGTGCAGAAGGATGTGCTCCTCTGAATATATTTGGAATCGGTTCTATCTCTAATGAAGCCGCTGACTATATTCGCGCTAACCCTACGATTACGACTAAAATAGAGCAAGTTGGCCTTATGGGGTATGTTACTGGTGATTTATTCGAATTACCGGCGGGCCCAGTTGGTGTAGTACTTGGAGCAGAGTATCGTCAAGACAGCCAAGATGTAATCACCAGTGAAGAACAGCGAAATGGTGGTGTGACGTTCAATGTGGTGCCTACGTTTTCTGGTGAAGTTGACGTTTATGAAATTTTTGGTGAAATAGCACTACCATTATTGAAAGATGTTGTTGGAGCTAAAAGGCTTGATGCTGAATTTTCAGCTCGCATCGCTGATTATAGTATGGAGAATGTCGGCACTGTTGGCAGCTACACGGCTAAGCTTTTTTGGCAACCCATAGAAGGTTATTCTTTTCGGGCAAACTATGCTATCGCTCAACGTGCGCCTACTATTACAGAACTAATGTCGCCACCACGGGGCGACTACGACACTTTCACCGATATTTGTTATGAAGTAACAGCTGACTCCACTGACTTAGGACATGATAATTGTCGTTTAGATCCCGTTATTGCCTCCGTTATTGCTGAAGAAGGCATTATGGAAACATCAGATAATAACTATTCACCCAATACCGGCAATAACCAGTTAAAAGAAGAAACAGGTAAAACACTTACTTTCGGCGTAACTTTAGCACCAGACTTTATTGAAGACTTTCTATTGGCTGTAGATTATTACGATATCACTGTTGAAGATGCTATTGCCCAAATTGATAATGACGACATCATGAAAGGTTGTTACGCATCTCCCGCTGGCACCGCCTGGGGGGCAGATAACGAATTTTGCCAGAATTTAACACGAGATGGCGATGGTGGGTTAATTGAAATTCTGCAACGTTCATATAACTTAGATGAGTTATCGACTCGTGGCTTCGATATCGTTGCCGAGTACAAATATGACTTAGGTGATTACGGACGTTTAAAATTTAAAGCAAATTATAATCATGTACTTGAGTTTTCAAAAAGCTTTGATGAAGATGGCGTTAGTGTAACCAATGAATATGCTGGTTATTTAAACCACGACATTTTTGAAAGTAAAGCCGCAGCTTCAGTCACATGGTACAAAGAAGGAATACGCTTACGCTGGAGTACTAAGTTTAAAGGCGATATTGTTTCTGACGATAACTGGGAAGAAGACTTTTACAGTACAGAAGAGGGCAACGAAGGTTACTTTGTTGAAAATGACCAACGTTGTTCTGAAGGTTTAGATACTTGCATTGTTGACCCAGAGAAACCTGCGTATTTGAATATTGGTTCTTACATTAGGCACGACGTATCAATATCTTACAAGATGGACTTGTCAGAAGGCACCTTGCGTTTATTTGCTGGTGTTAATAATGTCTTTGATAATGATGGTGATTTTATCATTGGCGGCAAAGGAAATTATGATAGTACATACGGCGGAGGTATGGGCCGCTTTGCTTATGTTGGCGCCGAAGTTAAGTTCTAGTTGTTAATCAATAGCTGATAAAGTTATGAGTATTATGATCTTACTTTCGTAGGAGCTTAATACTCATCATATTTAAATCTTCAGCAATTCTAACATCGACATGTTCGAATCAAATATCTATTCAAACTCTATTTATCCATTCTTTCTCGTTTATAACTTTTAGCATAGGTATAAAAAGTTCGCTCAGTTAGGCTCAATGACATAAACGCAACTGTGATGAGCAGTCACAAAAACTCAACTTGGAAAGCAAAATTTATGATGTCACGTATCGCTGTGATTTTTTTACCCATCTTAATCTTATTGTTTGTCAATACAGTTAAGGCAACTGTAATTGAAGAACAGAGGCCTTTAACCGTCTCTGATATTATGAAATTCAATAGTATAAATGTCAGTAAAATCTCTGACAATGGTCAATGGTCAGCTTATGAGGCCAAACCTGATTTTGGTGATTCTATTGGTTATGTTCAGCATACTAATAAGAACATTACCTACCAAGTGGATAAGGGAACATCTCCTCGTTTTAGTGATAACAGTCGCTTTGTCGGCTTTATTCAGCCACCGAGTTTATTAATAAAAGAGCAAAGTAATAAAAAGGAGCTAAAAAAGTTAACTAACAACTTGCTAGTCGTTGACTTGACTGATGGTAAACAACACACATTCACACGGGTACAGTCATATCAATTTGCCCATAAAAATCATTTTGTGGCTATCTTAGTTAAAGAGTCAAAGTCCAAGCAAGAGGAACAGAAAAAGACAGACAAAGTATTACTTCATAATAAAGATAGTTTGGGAACAAATCTGCTCATTGTTAACTTGGTTTCGGGTAAACAGCAACAGATTAAAAATGTTCACCAGTATGGCTTCTCATCAGAAAAAGATTTGCTCGCCTATGCAATTTCTACTCAAATGGCTCAAGATAATCGCTTGGAAGTGTTTGACTTATCAACAAATGAAATCACTAACATTATAAGCCATTCAGGATTATCGATAGCACAGCTCTCTTGGACAGAACAGGGTGATAAGTTGGGGGTCATTAGTGGTAACTATCAACAAAAAGAGGAGAAGCGAAAACACCAATTAGCAGTTTGGCAGTCAGATAAGCGTTTATTAATGGCAAAAACAGCAAGCAACAAATGGTTTATTAGTAATAAGCATGAATTGAATTGGAGCTTCGACCAAAAACGTTTGTTCTTTAGTTACAGTCCTTTTACTGCTCATGAAAAGGAAAAATCGGTAGAAGAAAAAAACTTGTTTGATATCGAACGTATTTTGAACAATAAAGCAATGCAAACGTGGCACACGGAAGATGCCAAGGTTAAAACTCATGCTGCAATAGACTTTTCTAAAGATAGTTATAGTAATTTCCTTGCCAGTTATGATGTTAAAAAGAAAAAAGTAACAGTATTAGCGGATAAATCATTACAAAAAATTGCTTTAAGTAATAACAACAATGCTTTTATCGGCTTAGATCCTAAACCCTACCAAAAACAACAAACATGGAAAGGCAAGTTTTATGACGCATATAAAATAGATTTAAGCTCAGGTAAAAAGCAATTAATTGCCAAAACATTGCAAAACTCAAAATCAATAAAAGTGAGTCAAAATGGTCGCTTCATTACTTATTTTAAAGACAAGCAATTATGGGTATTTGATAGTAAAAAATCTCGTCATAAAAACCTGTCTTTTGCGTTAGAAGAAAGTTTAGTAGATGAAGATAATGATCGTCCAGAGCCAGCTAAAGCTTATGGTGTTTATGGTTGGATTTCCAATAGTGATAATGTTTTAGTTTATGACAAATATGACATATGGCAGTTTGATTTTAGTAAAGGGAAAGCAATTAAACTGACCGCAGGTTACGGCCGAGAGAAACAGCGCAGATTACGCATAATCACTACAGATAAGAAGCAAGACTTTGTACAACAAAATCAGCATTTATTATTATCTAGCTTTAATACTGAGAACAAACAGCATGGCTTTTTTGAGCTAGATTTAGCATCAAAAAATTTAACTAAGTTGGTTGAAGGTGATAAACGTTATCGTTTTATCACTAAAGCCAAAAACAGTGACAACTATCTTTATACCCGAGAAGACTATCGCGAATTTCCAGATTTATGGCTTGGACAAACAAGTTTTACCGATACTAGGCAGTTGAGTAAATTAGGTAGACAAACTCAACCGTTTTTCTGGGGGGACAGCCAACTTATTGAATGGAAGAATAATGATGGAAAACGTACGCAAGGGCGGTTGATCACCCCTGCTAACTTTGACTCAAATAAGCGTTACCCTGTTTTAGTTTATTTTTATGAAAATTACAGCGACCGCCTGAACAACTTTTCAGCGATGAAAGTAAATCATCGACCAAATTTCCCTTTTTATAGCTCGAACGGTTACGTCATTTTTCAGCCTGATATTCATCAAATTATCGGACAGCCGGGCGATGCTGTGGTCAAGTCTATTGTACCTGGAGTACAAAAGCTGATTGAAATGGGGATCGCAGATGCTAATGCAATCGCTCTCCATGGTCACAGTTGGGGTGGGTATGGAACTGCTTTCTCTATTACTAAAACTGATATGTTTGCGGCTGCGATAGCTGGAGCACCAGTAAGTAATATGACCAGTGCTTACTCAGGTATTCGCCTGAAAACCGGAGTAGCAAGACAGTTTCAATACGAAACAGGACAAAGTCGACTAGGGGTAAGCTTGTGGCAACAGCGCCAATTATATATCGATAACTCACCGTTATTTTTTGCAGACCGTATCGAAACTCCTTTATTAATTCAGTTTGGTGATGCTGATGATGCAGTACCTTGGCAACAGGGCGTTGAGTTATACATGGCGATGAGACGACTGGATAAAAACGCCATCATGTTGCAATACGAAGGAGAACCACATCATTTGAAAAAATACCCTAATAAGTTGGATTACACCATAAAAGTAAAACAATACCTTGACCATTATTTACTTGGCAAACCCATGCCAGTTTGGCTGAGAGAAGGCGAGGCTTATCGTCCATAACACTAGCTAGATATGTTTAATTTAAAAAATACAATAATTTAACTGAGGTATGTATGACGAAGAACATGTGTAAAAACGAATCCACAGAATTAAGGAAAGGTAAAAAAATTGCTGGGTTTTCAAAAGATTTTTGGACAGCTAATAGTGTGGAGCTTTTAGAAAGAGCTGCCTATTATGGGGTTTTTATTGTTATTACCCTCTATCTTTCTAGAATCTTAGGTTTTGATGATATTGAAGCTGCTTGGATTTCGGGCTGTTTTTCTGCTGGCGTATATTTTTTACCGACTTTTACTGGTGCCATCGCCGATAAGATAGGTTTTCGTCATGCTCTCTTAATCGCGTTTTCATTATTAACGATCGGGTATGCAGGTTTGGCTGTTTTTCCACTTTTATTAGAAAATAAAGGGTTAGTTGAATATGGTCAACAAGTTGTTTTTACTGGATTATTAACAGAAAATGTTCGGTGGGCAATAATACCCATTATGGTTACCATCATGATAGGTGGCTCTTTTATTAAAGCCGTTATAACCGGCACAGTAGCAAGAACCACTACAGCTGATAATCGCGCTAAGGGTTTTTCTATTTTTTATATGATGGTTAATATCGGGGCGTTTTCAGGGAAAACCATAGTGAAACCGTTACGTGAATCTATGGGCGACCTTGGGTTGATTAATCTTAATTACTTTGCCGCCTCAATGACTCTGTTGGCATTTTTTAGTATTTTATTCTTTTTTAAAAATAGTCATCATAATGAACAAAGTAAAAGTTTTAGAGAAACTTGGTTGGCTTTGACAACTGTACTCACCAACGGCCGTCTCGTCGCTTTAATTCTTATTATTACCGGATTTTGGATGGTACAGCATCAACTCTATGCCACTATGCCTAAGTACGTATTACGCATGGCAGGAGAAGGTGCATCACCTTCTTGGTATGCTAATGTTAACCCGCTAGTTGTTGTATTAACCGTAAGTTTTGTGACTAATTTGATGAGAAAGCGTAGCGCTCTGTTTTCAATGACTACGGGTATGATGATTATGCCATTTTCTGCTTTGTTGATGGCATCGGGTAATATGTTTTCTTCTGATGTTAACCTAGGGTTTATGCAAGTAAATCCGATTGCTTTCATGATGATTTTAGGTATTGTTTTTCAAGGCTTGGCTGAATCGTTTATCTCGCCTCGTTTTTTAGAATACTTTTCTTTGCAAGCTCCCAAGGGTGAAGAAGGCCTTTATCTCGGCTTCTCTCATTTGCACTCTTTTATTAGCTCAATACTCGGTTTTGGTTTGTCCGGTTACTTATTGGATGCCTATTGCCCTGATCCTCGAAAATTTGAATCACACCAAGCTTGGCAAGAAGCCGCAGTAAATGCTCATTATATTTGGTATATATTCGCTGGTATTGCAACAGTGTCTGCAATTGCTTTAATTATTTATGGCAAAGTAATTCAACGGCTTGATAACAAAAATGTATCTGATTCTTTAGCAAAAAATAATAAAAATGAATCCATTCAAATTTTTTAATTTAACTTTAAGGACAATAAAAATGAAAACGTTTGTAGCAATAACTTTCTTAATAATAAGTTCGTTTGGTTATGCTCAATCTTTACCCATTGAACTATTTACTAAAAACGCTAACTTTAACAGTGTAAAACTATCACCTGATGGTAAGCACTTTGCTGCGACGGTTCCTAAAGATAATACAACCAATCTAGTCATCATTAATCGGGCGTCCATGGAGGTTGTTATAGCCTACGGTTTTGGCAAGTTTGAGCATGTTGGAAGGTTTTATTGGCTAAATAATCAACGTCTTGTGTATACAAAAAGTTATCAAAAAGGCTCTCAAGAGCAAAAAGTAACCAGAGGAGAAATTTTTGCGGCCAATATTGATGGTAGTAAACGAGTACAGCTTTTCGGTCTTGATTCTAGTAAAAGTAAAGTTAGAAGCAAACGATCATTAAGGGCATCAGGAATTATTTTACATATGCTTCCTGATGATGATAAGCATATTTTGGTACTCGCGAGAAACTTTGGTGATGATATTGATGTTAGTAAAAAAATATACAAAATAAATACTTACAATCAAAAGAGAAAACTTATTACCAAAACACCTTTTGGTAACTTCAGGGTGATTTTGACTAAATCAGGACAACCATTTGCTGGCAGTGGTACTGACAGACAAGGAAAAAAACATAGTTATCTTTATGTTGATCAGCACTGGCAAGTTATTGGTGAAAATCATGCATTAAATGATTACAAACTTTTGTCAGTAAATAATGATACTTCTATTTTATACCTTAGAAAACCGGTGGAAGAAGGCACTATTGGTTTGTATCAATATCAAGTGGCTAGCCAAGAAATTTCTTTATTATTTAATGACCCAAAGGTAGATATTGCGGAGTTTATTCGTGAACCAGCGAGTAATACGATAATAGGTGTTAAGACCATGTTTGATGGTGTTAAATATCATTATTTAGATCAAAATAATGCGTTTAGTCAAATGCACCAAAAGTTGAGCATTGCCTTTGAAGGTCATGACATCAGGTTATCTGCTAATTCTATGGAAGATAATGAATTTATAATTCAGGTCAGCAGTGACAGAATTCCTGGTGATTATTATCTTTTTGATAAACAAAGGAAAAACGTATCTTTTTTGTTAAGTAAAAAACCGTGGCTTGACCCTAATATAATGATGCCAAGACAAGTCATTAGTTTTACTGCTAGAGATGGTACAGATATTTATGGTTATTTGACCCTTCCTGCTGGAAGCCAGCCACCTTACTCGTTAATTGTTGATGTACATGGTGGACCTTACGGCGTACAAGATAAATGGCACTTTAATACCGATGCGCAATTCTTTGCTAATAAAGGATATGCGGTTCTTCAGATAAATTTTAGAGGCTCTGGTGGATACGGTAAAAATTATCAAACGGTCGCTTATCAGATGCGCAATAGTTTAATTCAGCATGACATTATTGATGGTACGCGTTGGGCACTTAAACGAGAAGATATTGATGATAAAAAAGTTTGCATTATCGGTGGGAGTTTTGGTGGATATTCTGCCCTTATGGCGCCATTAATAGAGCCAGAATTATATAAATGTGCAATTCCTCGTTATGGCCCATATGATCTCGTTTATCAAATGAAAAATGCTGATTACATGAGTAAAGATTCAGTCTCAGTAGGGGCAATGGAAAAATACGGAGACAATGAAGTGACTTGGTTAGCTCAATCTCCTTTAACCTATATAGATAAACTGAAAACACCTTTATTAATTGTTACGGGTGGTAAAGACAAACGCGTGCCACCACAAAGTGCTTTAAATTTAAGAAGTGCTTTAGATGAACGAAATATTTCTTATCAATGGTTATATAAAGCAAAAGAAGGCCATGGTTTTACAAACTCCACCAACAAGGTGGAGTTGTATCAAAAAAGTTTAGCTTTTATAGAAAAGTATATTAATAAATAAAGGAGCAGATAATGGCCGCCTTTATTTATTATTAGTGTGCTTAAATGTGTGTTGATTACTTATATTTAGCTTGTAAGTAATCAAACACTGCACGAATACCAAAAGCTTCGCCTCCGATAGGGCGGCCTGACAACGATCTAATATTATAGGCCATTACGTCAAAATGTATCCAATTAGTATCTTTATCAACAAATTCTTGTAAGTATAATGCGGCGGTAATTGCACCACCAAAGGGTACAGTGGCACAGTTGGTCATATCGGCGATCGAACTTTTTAATAAGTTGCGGTAATCGCTGTATAAAGGCATGCGCCATACGGGGTCGTTAATTTTGCTGCCTGCATGAGTAATACCTGTCGCAATATCATCGCATGTTGAGAAAAATCCCGGTAATTCTGTGCCTAAGGCTACACGCATAGCTCCGGTAAGTGTTGCAAAGTCTATAATCAGGTCAGGTTTATCTGCATCCGCTTCTGTTAAAGCATCACATAACACTAAACGACCCTCTGCGTCGGTATTGTGAATTTCAACGGTAATACCAGCACGAGTTGTAATTACATCCCCTGGTCGCAGTGCATTACTAGACACTGCGTTTTCTACAGCAGGAATTAAAACACGCAGATTGATAGGTAAATTGTGAGACATGATTAACTGAGCTAAACCAAGTACATGTGCTGAGCCACCCATGTCTTTTTTCATGTTACGCATACCTGCTGCAGGTTTAAGGTCTAACCCTCCACTGTCAAAGCACACGCCTTTACCGACTAAAGTTACTTGAGGATGACTAGTATCGCCCCAAGTCAAATCAATCAGTCTAGGTGCATGAGCACTGGCACGGCCAACGGCATGTATGGTGGGGTAGTTTCTCTCTAGTAACTCTTCGCCAATAATTTGATTGACTTTACCTTGGTATCTATCAGCCAAATTTTGAGCGCAATCACCAAGATTTACCGGCATCATATCTGCTGCTGGGGTATTGACTAGGTCACGAACAAGAGCAGTAGCTTCAGCATACTTAATCGCACTGTCGACTAACGTTTGGTCATTAACGGCTAAGCAGGGGAGAGAGTGAGTTTTTTTGCTTTTTGTTACATAACGATCAAACTTATACGCGCCTACTAACCATGAAAAACAGATGGCTTGTTGATGTTCTCGTTCCGCTTGTAATAAATACTGCCCAGGAGGAAGTTGCTTAATTAACTCACCACAGGCAAAGAAGTGTTTAGCATCTTCAATGACAAATAGTGCCAGAGATAACTCTCCGTGAGTATTAGGCAATAAACATAAACCTTCACCTTTATAATGGGTATTGGTTAGCCATGCTTGGTTTTGTTTAGTTTGGTTACTTAACCAGTCGTTGTATTTACTTTTGTTGAGTATAAAAAGTGGTGTACCTTTATTATCGGCACTTAATAAATGATTCATGAACTTCCTTAGTAATAATCTATTGGTCTTGTATCTGTATTCTTAGATTGTAACCTAAGCATGCTTAAGAAGAAGTGCAATTGAGACGTTTTTATATCAATTTTAAATCAATTATCATTTATCTCTTAACTAAGAGTCGTTTCTATTACGGTTAAACCTGACAATACCTGAGGTCTTTTAAAAACAAAAAACGGCTTTGAATAGATTCAAAGCCGTTCACATATTCTATATAAAGCTGTAAATATAAAGAATTATTTGTGCGTTCTAGAAGCGGTAACTAATACCCACTTTCATCTGCCAACCTGAAGAGCTAAGGTTCGTTCCAGAATAGTTTCGAGTATCAGCGCCATTATAGATATTATCAATTTTATACCTACCGTCATCAGTTAACCCGCCTAAGTCATAAATATCTTGATTAGCGTATCTAAGATTTTTTTCTACGCCCCAATCATCATTTAGAAGATTAGCGAAGTTATCTATCATTAAGAATACTTCACCTTTATGCTCTTTTGAAAAACCAGGGATTTGTTGTTTGATACTTAAATCCATCGTGGTTACCCAAGGTTGAGTGCCCGAGTTACGGTCGAGTATTTGACCTCGTTCACTGATACCTGCACGGTTTAATAATACTTCAAGTTCATCCCAACTTAGTCCTGACTCATCCCATGCGACATTAGGATCGTCAGCACCTGTTGGAATATAAGCTAAGTAAGCACTGCTTGAATAGAATTCATCTGTATCACCCAAATCACTCATTTTGTATGTGTCCATTGTCCAGCTAAATGGACGGCCTGAGCGACGTTCAAAGAATAAATTAATATTAGTATTGTAACCAGCAAATAATTCAGTTTCATAGCCTAAATTAATTTTCAAACTGTGTTCAACCTCATAACTACCACGGGCAGCAAGATCTTGATTACGGCTTTTTACAACATTATGTTTATAGTTACCATCCGCAGAGGATGCTGAGCCGGTATGATTTTCTTCAACATCTTGATGAGCATAAGAGATTGTTGCACTTATACCATTATCCCAATACTTTGCTAATGCAGTGGATAAAATGATTGAACGGCCATCATTTTTAGCATTAGTCATTTGAATATCATAGTTATCCTCTAGATCACCCGAGTAACGATTGTCATAAATAAGACGCTCACCATCGGCAGCTGTTATTGGGTTAACCATGGCGGTATTCGTCCAAACAGCTTCATTTTCTTTAACATGGTACATCAACTCAGTTGACCAATTAAAGTTATCACCTAAACCGGCAATATCAAAGCTGTAATCAGCGGCAATTCGAGCTCGCCAACTAGAAGGTAGCTTAAAATTAGGGTCAGTATAATCAACGCCACCCGCACCTTTTTCTAAAGAATCAATAATGGGTTGCGGTACATCAAGACCAGGGTCTACTGAGTTATTGTCGTAGTAATCATTAATAGCATTATTGTTTGCTTCAACTAAGGTAATACCATCTTTTTGGAACGGGTTGTTATACCAAACATTTGGAATACCGCCTTGGAATCGACCAACACCTGCAGATAAAGTTAAATCATCTGTTGTTACCCATTCAACATTTATGCGCGGTAGAATAATGTCTAAACCGTCAAGGTTTTCTTGGTTAGTGTAGCCATATTCTTCTTCAAATGCGGTGTTAAGCTCTGGTTTGTCACTTGAAGACAAACGTTCATAACGCACACCAGCGGTAACCATAACATCATCAGTTAGATAGAAAGTATCTTCGACATAAAGAGACAGTTGAGCACGGGACACGTCATAGGCAAGGTCATTAACATCGCCTGAATAAGCATTTTGATAACTAAAATTGTATCGGCCTAAATTACCCGTTTCAAAATCACTTAATGTATCAAATTCCCAAGAACCGAGTGAATTTTCACCATATAAGTTATATAAGTTTAAATCTTCGTATTGTATACCGAAATTAATCTCGTGGTCTTCTAGCAAATAAGTACCGCTTAGTGACAACGTAAGGTTTGTGTTTTCTGCGACGTTAGCATGGCGGTTAGAATCTTGACCAAATACAAAAGAAGGATCACGACTACCCGTCGTATGCACAGTTACTTGGCCAATATCACTGTTGGTAATACTATTAGCGACAACATCTTTATAGCTTATGCCTATTTCAGTGCTAAAGTTTTCGTTCCAGTCAGAGTATATTTTTGTGGCAAAGTTATTTACTTTAGTTGCAAAATTATAGCGATTAGATAGAAGGTTAAGCGTGTTTCCACCGGAAGGGGAGCCTCTTTCTGCCTGATCATCTTGCCATTGATAAGTAAAGTCTAATCGGTGGTTATCATTAATATTCCAGCTGATTTTAGCCAATAAGGTTTCATTAGTATTTTCAGGTGCTCCACCTATTGAGTCGGTACGACCATAAACATCATTAAGAATTCTATTGAATTCAGCAAACTCTCCTTGGGTAATATTAAACTCGTTATCAGCACCACTGTCTTTTAAGCCGTAGCTAAAATCTGATTCACTAGACCAGTTCGCATAGTTTACAAAGAAAAACAATTCATCTTCAATAATTGGACCACCCACATTAAAACCAAAGCGCTCTTGAGTTTTAATAGGCTTTACGCTACTTGTTTCAAACGTTTTGTGATCATCGTCATCTAAAACATTACGAACTTTTTCATCACCCCAGCTATTGATGTAAGTTTCAGTAGCAACATCTATTTTTTGAACATCACCCGCCATATCAGGTGTTGATGTTTCAGCAAAAGCGGAAAATTTGAAATCATTAGTGCCGGATTTAGTTACAGCATTTATCGTACCGCCGCCAAAATTCCCCTTTGCAGCAGAGAAAGGTGAAACATCGACAGAAATTTGTTCAATGGCATCTAGCGATACTGGAGGTTGTTCAGTAGGGTAACCACCATAATTCAGACCGAAATCATCATTTTGACCAATACCATCAACGGTAAGGCTATTCGTTCTCGGGTTGTTACCGGCAATAACTAACTCACCATTACCATTAATACTTGCTAATGGATTTAAACGTGCAACATCTTTAATATCACGGTTAAAGCTAGGGATGCTTTTAATTAAGTCTGCACCAAAAACACTGTTAGAACCGCCAGATGTTTGTAAAACCTGTGAACCAGTAACTTGAATACGCTCAATATTGACTGCTTGTAGTTGCTCACTGATGCGATGCGTATCACCTAAACTCAGAAATATATTATCTAAGGTTGTATCACTGAAGGTGTCAGAATCGATAATAACGGTATAAGGTCCGCCAACACGTAAACCTTTTGCGGTGAAGTTACCCGAATCATTGGTCATGAACTCACGGCTTGTTTTTGAAGGCTCATGAATAACAGTAATTTTTACGTTAGTAGCCGCTTGACCTGTAGGGCTAAGTATTTTACCGCGCATTGAAGACGAGGTATCAGCAGCCATTGCTGAGGTAGATAAGCCAACAGCAATAACAATCGCACTGGCTATTTTTGATAATTTTGGTTTGTTCATCTTATATTTATTCCCAGAAGTATTTTAAAAACAACCAACGCGACTTTTACCTTTTCGATTCAAATATCAGTAATACGCTAGTTCAATTTATCTCTATCGGTTATCAATGTTTTAAATAATTATTTTTGCTCTTAAGCTTTATTCACAAACAGCTTTTAATGTTGAGCAGCATTGTTTTTGTATAGAGACATTATTAAAGTATTACTTTCTTGTCATTGGTGTCAAGTTTTACTTGACCAGATGGACAAGAAAATACTATTTTAATGAATAGAAAATTATTCTATAAATAAAATAGGTTAAATAGGAGTAATAATGTCGTCACGAAAAAAGCTAGCCAATGCCATTAGAATATTAACGATGGATGCTATTCAAAAGTCTAAATCTGGTCATCCCGGTGCTCCAATGGGGATGGCTGATATTGCTGAAGTTCTTTGGAGAGATTTTCTAAAGCATGACCCAACTAATCCTGATTGGTGTGATCGTGACCGCTTTGTTCTGTCAAATGGCCATGGTTCTATGCTCATTTATTCACTATTACACCTGTCAGGTTATGATTTATCGATAAGTGATATAAAGAACTTTCGTCAGTTACATTCTAAAACACCAGGTCATCCTGAATATGGCTATACCCCAGGAGTTGAAACTACTACAGGTCCTTTAGGTGCTGGTATTTCTAATGCTGTAGGTATGGCAATAGCGGAGAAAACCCTTGCTGCACAATTTAATCGTGAAGGGCATAACATCGTTGATCATTTTACTTACTGCTTTTTAGGCGATGGTTGTTTAATGGAAGGGATCTCTCATGAAGTTTGTTCATTAGCAGGTACGTTAAAGTTGGGAAAGTTAATCACCTTTTGGGATGACAATGGTATTTCTATTGATGGAAAGGTTGAAGGCTGGTTTACCGACAACACACCTGAACGCTTTGCCGCGTATGGCTGGCATGTAATTTGTGTTGACGGTCATGATTCATTTGCAATAGCTAATGCTATTGAAGAAGCTAAGGCCGTTACTGATAAGCCAACGATGATTTGTTGTAAAACCGTGATTGGTTTTGGTTCTCCTAATAAATCAGGTTCCCATGATTGCCATGGTGCTCCTTTAGGAGATGATGAAATTGTTGCTACGCGTAAATTTTTAGGCTGGCCTGATGAAACTCGCTTTGCAATTCCAGAAGATGTTTATGCACAATGGGATCATAAAAAGCAAGGCAGTAGTAATAGTCTTAGCTGGTCTGAAAAATTTTTGTCCTATCAAAATGAGCATCCAGAACTTGCGGCAGAGTTTACACGTAGAGTTATTGATGGAGATTTACCGGCAGAATTTGAACATAAAGCGAATGCTTATATTCAGTTATGTCAAAGCAAGGGCGAAAGTATTGCAACGCGTAAAGCTTCACAAAATACTATTACTGAGTTTGCAGCGATTTTGCCTGAAATACTTGGCGGTTCAGCAGATCTCGCAGGCTCTAACTTAACATTATGGCCAGATGCTAAGGGAATAGAAAGTGATGCCGCAGGCAATTATATATATTATGGCGTACGTGAGTTTGGTATGAGCGGCATAATGAACGGTCTTTCCTTACATGGTGGTTTTATCAATTACGGCGCTACTTTTATGATGTTTATGGAATATGCCCGCAACGCTGTTCGTATGTCGGCACTTATGGGTATTCAAAATATATTTGTTTACACTCATGACTCTATTGGTCAAGGGGAAGACGGTCCAACCCACCAACCAATAGAACAACTGACTAACTTACGTACCACGCCTAATCTGACAACGTGGCGTCCTTGCGATGCTACAGAATCTGCTGTTGCTTGGAAAATGGCGGTTAAAAACCAACAGGCTCCAACAGCATTAATTTTTTCTCGTCAAAACTTATCCGCGATAACTCGAAATAAAAAGCAAGTCGCTGATATTGAAAAAGGTGCTTATGTGCTCACTAGCTGTGAAGGTACCCCAGAGGTGATTTTGATTTCTACAGGCTCTGAAGTACAACTTGCGTTAGATGCTGCGTCAGTACTATCTGCACAAGGGCATAAAGTCCGTGTGGTTTCTATGCCATCGACCAATGTCTTTGATACTCAGAGTAATGATTATAAAGAAGATGTGTTGCCATCAAGAGTCACTAAACGTGTTGCTATAGAAGCTGCACATACTGACTTTTGGAGAAAATATGTCGGGTTGCAGGGAACCGTTGTTGGTATTAGCTGTTTTGGTGAATCAGCGCCGGGTAAAGTATTATTAGAGCACTTTGATTTTACCGTAGATAAAATTGTCAGTACTGTCAACTCATTGTAAATGTTTAAATAAGTTAATTTTTTCTCAAAGGTTAAAATAAAAAAAGGCAGGCATTTCATTTAACCAATGAAGTGCCTCTTTATGTTCAGGATGAACGGTATGTCATGGTGCCATGGATGGCAGTGAATGACGAATGTTCAGGATGAACGGTATGTCATGGTGCCATGGATGGCAGTGAATGACGAATGTTCAGGATGAACGGTATGTCATGGTGCCATGGATGCTAGTGAATGACGAATACTCCCGATGCAATTAGCGTATATTTATTTACTAATGCCACATCCTTTAAGAATTATCTGCGTTAACGTTTTCGCTACTTGCTCAAAATCCTCATTTGTTAATTTATCTTTACCCATCGCAGCAGTTACCTGCGGAGAAAAATCGGCATAATGTTGGGTTGCACCCCAAATAGTAAAAAGTAAGTAAAGTGGGTCAACGTCATCCATTTTACCTTGCTTAATCCAGCCCTCAATAGTCGCTTTAACTTCATCAATCCAGGTTTTAAAACTTGTTTCTAAGTAAGTCTTTAATCGAGGAGCACCATGAATAAATTCACCGGCAAATATCCGAGAAGCTTCAGGGTTAGTTTTTGAATACATCACCTTAGCTAGAATATAATCACCTAAAACTTTAGCGGGCTCTTCATTAGAAGTAATGATTGAGGAATCCCATAAGGAGAGTATTTCTAATAAAATATCAGAATAAATAGCTTCTTTATTTTTGTAATAATAATGAACATTAGCACGAGGAATTCCTGCACGTTCCGCAATGCCTTTTATTGAAGCTCCCTTAAAACCATGTTCTAAGAAATCTTGCTCAGCAGCTTTTAAAATGATGGATTGATTTTTTTTTCTTACTCGCCCAGTAGACGATTTTTGTTCGTTACTCTTTATTATTGTCATATTAATCAATCATTTTTACTTAATGCATTCGAATGGGGCAAATATAAGCTATTTATGCACTAAAGTTAATAGACAACTTACGGATTAATTTATCATAATAAATATTTTATCTTGACACTTGTGTCAGGTTATTCTTATTATGTAAGCCTAAGTAACTATAAAATAGTTAAAACATCTCTGAACGATTAGGAAAACTACCATGCCAACACCACATATCTCAGCTCATGCAAACGATTTTGCCGAAACAGTTATTATGCCCGGCGACCCGTTACGGGCGAAATTTATTGCTGACAACTACTTAACAAATGTGAAGCAAGTTACGGCAGTCAGAAATATGTTTGGTTATACGGGTGAATATAAAGGTAAGCGTATTTCAGTGATGGGCTCGGGCATGGGAATTCCTTCTATGTCTATTTATGCTACAGAGCTTTACCGAGATTATGGTGTTGAGAATATTATTCGTGTCGGCAGCTGTGGCTCAATTCGAGATGATATTCAACTAGAAGATATTGTCATTGCTATGGGTGCCAGTACCGACTCTAACGTTAATCGTCAAAGATTGAATAATTATGATTTTGCCGCTATCGCAAATTATGAGTTATTAGAGAAAGTTGTTACTACGGCTAAGCGTTTAGGAAAAACACCTAAAGTAGGCAATGTATTCTCGGCAGACTTATTTTATGTTCCAGAATTCAAAGTATTTGAAACACTAGAAAAATACGGGATTCTTGCTGTAGAAATGGAAGCTGCTGGACTTTACGGTGTTGCTGCTGAATTAGGCAAAAAAGCGCTTTGTCTACTGACGGTAAGTGACCACATTAAAAGCGGCGAAAAAATGTCTGCAGAAGATCGCCAGTTAAAGTTTGGTGAAATGATCGAAGTTACATTAGAAAGTATTCTTTAGTTTTTGTAACGCATATTTGTATAGGTAAATAACCACTATGTCAGAAAATAATATCCAATTTTTGCTAAATAATGAACTTACCGTTATAGCAGATTGTGATCCTAATATGACCGTACTCAATTATTTAAGACAAGAACTAAGTCGAAAAGGGACGAAAGAAGGTTGTGCTTCAGGAGATTGTGGTGCTTGTACAGCTGTACTTGCTGAAGTGGTTACGTCTAAAAAAAATCAATCAGCAGCAGAACAACTTCGTTATAAGTCGATTAATACCTGCATTACATTTTTATCGGCACTACATGGCAAGCAACTTCTAACCGTAGAAGACTTGCAACAAGGTAATAAATTGCATGTGGTACAACAAGCAATGGTTGATTGTCATGGCTCACAGTGTGGTTTTTGTACTCCAGGTTTTGTGATGTCACTTTTTTCATTAAAGAAAAACTTATCACAAGCCACCTTTACCGATGCTGCAGCAATACCGGCATCGCTTGAACTAAACCCAAGCTTAAACCTAGATCAAGACATAGAACATGGTTTAGCCGGCAACCTTTGTCGTTGTACAGGATATCGTTCAATTACTGATGCAGCAAAGCAGGCTTGTAATAATGATGAAGTTGATCAGTTCGACCAAGATAAATTAGCTACCATTAAGCAATTGAAAACTATTGCAAAACAGCAAGAAACAGTGGTACTTCACAATAACGGTAAAAGTCTGTACCTCCCCAATACACTAGTAAAACTAGCTCAATTAGTTGAGCAGTACCCACAAGCAAAGTTATTAGCGGGAGGCACCGATCTAGCGTTAAGTGTTACTCAAAACATGGCACAAATTCAGACCATGATATCGATGGGTAATGTGAACGAACTTGCTCAAATTAATGAAACCGCAGATGTGTTGTCTATTGGCGCTATGGTCAGTTATCAAGATAGCCATCAGTTATTAACCCAGCATTATCCTGAGTTCGGTCAAATGCTTTATCGCCTTGGCTCTACTCAAGTCAGAAACTCTGGCACATTAGGAGGAAATGTCGGTAATGCTTCCCCTATTGGTGATACACCGCCGGTTTTGATCGCCTTAGGTGCAAACCTCGTGCTTAGAAAAGGGCAATATACGCGTGAAATATCTGTTGAAGATTATTTTGTTGATTATAAAGTGACCAAGCTTGAGCCTGGTGAATTCATCCAAAGTATCGAAATCCCTAAAGCGACAAGTAAAAAGTATTTAAAAGTATTTAAAATATCTAAACGCTTAGATGACGATATCTCAACGGTGCTTGCATGTTTCTGTGTTGAATTTTCAAAGCAAAAAGTGGCAGATATTAAGGTTGCTTTTGGTGGTATGGCGGGCATTCCTAAACGCGCATTTGCATGTGAAAAAATGTTAATGGGCAAAGCACCGACAGACCAAAATATTAGTTTAGCCATGATGGCATTAGCGACAGACTTCTCTCCTTTATCAGATGTTCGAGCGAGTAGTAAATATCGTATGCAGGTGGCAAAAAATTTAGTGAGAAAGTGTTTTTATGAGTTAGAGCAAACACATGCATCGACGAGAATTGAAACGTTTGACGCCGATACCTTCGAAGTGAAAGGAGCTACTCATGCGTAAACTTATTGATGTGGACAAACAATCAAATAAGAAAAGTAACTCAGATGCAGTAGGGCGTTCGACTAAGCATGAAAGTGCTGAAATGCATGTCACAGGTAAAGCTATATATACTGACGATAAGTTAGAATCGTTAGGCCAACTGTACGCTGCAGTTGGTATGGCAACAATTGCCAGTGGTAATATTACCGCGATAGATTTATCTGCAGTTCGCGCCGCAAAAGGTGTTATGGCTGTTATTACGCTCGATGACATTGTTGGTCATACTGATATTGGCCCTGTTTTTCCGGGTGATCCAATCTTAACTAAAGACGTTGTCGAGTTTTATGGTCAAGCTATCTTCGCTGTTGCAGCCACCAGTCATGAACTCGCCAAACAAGCTGTAGAGCTTGCGATAATTGAATATAAACAAACTAAACCTGTGCTTACTATTGATGATGCGTTAATTGCCAAAAGCTTTGTTCGTCCCCCACATAGTATGAAAAGGGGAGATAGCGCAACGGCTATTCAACACGCTAAGCACCAGCTTAGCGGTAAAATAGCCATTGGTGGGCAAGAGCATTTTTACCTTGAAGGCCAAATTGCTAGCGTTATTCCAACAGAAGATGGCGGCATGACCGTTTATTCATCAAGCCAACACCCGGCTGAAGTGCAAAAGCTTGTTGCTGAAGTATTAGGCATTCCTTTTAACCGTGTTGTTGTCGACATGAAACGCATGGGTGGGGGCTTTGGTGGTAAAGAAACACAAGCCGCTGGTTGGGCTTGCTTAGCAGCAGTACTTGCAGATAAAACGCAAAAAGCAGTGAAACTTCGTTTAAATCGTTCAGACGATATGATGATGACTGGTAAGCGCCATCCTTTTGAAAATCATTATCAAGTGGGCTATAACGATAAAGGAGTTATTGAAGGAATCGATTTAACGGTTAATGGAAATTGTGGTTATTCGCCTGATTTATCAGACGCTATTGTCGACAGAGCGATGTTTCATGCAGATAACGGTTATTACTTGGATCAAGTCAGCATTACGGGTAATCGTTGTAAAACAAATACCGCGTCTAATACTGCTTTTCGAGGTTTTGGCGGCCCGCAGGGCATGATGGTGATTGAATGCGTAATGGATGATATTGCTTATTCGTTAGGACTCGATCCATTAGCCGTTCGAAAAGCAAACCTTTATGGCACCGATGATCGCAACATCACACCGTATCATCAGGAAGTTGAACATAATAATTTAGCCGAAATGATTTCTAAACTCGAAGAAAGCACTCGTTATACTGAACGTCTGCGAGAGATATCTGATTTTAATGCTAGTAATAAATTTCTTAAAAAAGGTATCTCACTTACTCCGGTTAAGTTTGGTATCTCGTTTACCGCACAGCACCTTAATCAAGCGGGCGCTTTGATCAATATATATACCGATGGCAGTGTTGATGTGACCCATGGTGGCACTGAAATGGGCCAAGGATTACACACTAAAATTGCACAAATTGTCGCGCAGGTTTTTGGGATTGATGTTGATAACGTAAAAGTCTCAGCAACTCGAACTGACAAAGTACCTAATGCCTCTCCTACTGCTGCCTCTTCAGGGACAGATCTAAATGGTAAAGCCGCTCAAAATGCGGCACAAACCATTAAACAAAGGTTGATTGATTTTGCAGTCGAGCATTTTAGTGTCGATAGTGATGAAATCACCTTTAGTGATGATATTATTGAAGCAGGTAAAGACAAAATTAGTTTTGTAGAGTTAGTCCAAAAAGCCTATTTTGCACGTGTTTCTTTATCTTCAACAGGCTTTTACCGTACGCCTAAAATTCATTACGATAGGGCAAATGCAACAGGAAGACCTTTTTTCTATTTTGCTATGGGCGCTTCTGTATCTGAAGTATTAATAGATACCCTAACCGGTGAATACAAATTATTGCAAAGCGATATTTTACATGATGTTGGTGACTCTTTGAATCCAGCTATCGATATTGGACAAATTGAAGGCGGCTATATTCAAGGTGTCGGTTGGTTAACCTCAGAAGAACTCCAGTGGAATGATAAGGGACGTTTGTTAACAACGGGTCCTGCTACTTATAAAATCCCTGCTATTAGTGACGCACCTAAAGTCTTTAATGTTGAATTATTAAAAGACTCTCCTAATCGTGAAGCGACGATTTATCATTCAAAAGCTGTTGGCGAGCCACCATTTATGTTGGCTATTTCGGTTTGGTCAGCACTACGTGCAGCTATTGCTAATTCCGTTGATGTAAAAGACAGAGTTAAAGGCGTTATTCCATCCCTTGATACACCTGCCACACCAGAGCGAGTTCTAAATGCTGTTCAATTGATAACTGCACAACAAGGAACTATGGAAAATGGATAACCGTCAAAGTTGGTCTGAAGCGTTAAGCTTATTAAAGGTGAAAGGAGAAGCTTTTGTGCTGCTTACTATCATTGGTGTACATGGTTCAGCGCCTAGAAATGCGGGTACCAAAATGGTCGTTACTGCTAAGTCAACTTATGACACGATTGGTGGTGGTCACTTAGAATTTAAGTCTATCGCTTTGGCGCATCAATTATTAGCAGACGAGGACAAAAACCAGCACATTGAGCATTTTTCTTTAGGTGCCTCCTTGGGGCAATGTTGTGGTGGCGATTGCACTGTTTTGTTTGAAAGCTTTTCTGCCTGTAAAACTCAAATAATGCTTTTTGGTGCCGGGCATGTAGGCAAAGCGTTAACCACAATTCTTGCCGAGTTACCCTGTCAGATCAAATGGGTAGACAATCGTGAAGAACAATTTCCGGAAGGAATGCTCACCAACTCTCCGCATAATGTTGAATGTATCGTCAGTGATAATCCTGTTGACGAAATTGCAAATATGCCAGCAGGCAGTTTCTTTATCATCATGACCCATAATCACCAATTAGATTTCGAACTTTGTCAGGCGTTATTAAAACGTGACGATTTTGCCTACGCTGGCCTGATAGGTTCTGATACTAAATGGAAACGATTTCAGCATCGTTTAAAACATAGAGAATTCAGCCAACAGGCGATAGAACAACTTAACTGTCCTATCGGTTTAAGCGCAGTTCCGGGTAAACGTCCTATGGAAGTAGCAGTGTCTATTGCGGCTGAAGTTATCGGTATTTATCAAAGTGATGAAGGTGCTAGCCATCACGCAAGTTCAGCTCAAGGTATCAGTTTCAAAGCATTAACACCGTTACTTAATAGCGTGACTGAACTCAAAAATAAAAGCCGAAACAATAATGAATCTATACTCAGTAAATCGGTTACGGAGAATATAAATGAATAATTTTGCGCTGCGCTCAAAACGCGTGATCACACCAAACGGTGTAAAAGCTGCAACGCTCATCATTAATAATGGCTTAATTGATACCATTTTACCTTACGAGTCGGTCGTTGACTGTGATCTCATTGATCACGGAAATTTAGTGATAATGCCTGGTTTAGTTGATACCCATGTACATATTAATGAACCCGGGCGTACCGATTGGGAAGGTTTTAATACTGCAACTCAGGCAGCCGCTGCGGGGGGGATTACAACGTTAGTTGATATGCCACTTAATTGTATTCCAGCGACCGTTACTAAAGAAGCGCTTGATATTAAACTTCAGGCACTTAAAGGAAAACTTTGGGTAGACTGTGGTTTTTGGGGCGGTGTTATACCAGAAAGTCTTTATAACAACGGTGCACAATTAGATGAATTGCTCAGTGCTGGTGTCTTAGGTGCAAAAAGTTTTTTAATACATTCAGGGGTAGATGAGTTCCCCAATGTTAGTGCGACAGATGTCAAAAAAGCACTACCTATTATGGCAAAATATCAGGTGCCATACTTGATACATGCTGAACTGGATAAGGCGCATAACGAAGCTCAAGAAATTGGCGATAAGTATCAAAGCTTTCTCGATTCTAGACCAAGAAAGTGGGAGAACGATGCTATTGATCTTATGGTGTCGTTGGGCGAAGAAGCTAAAGCTGTCGGGGTTGATGCACACATTCATATTGTGCACTTATCATCGAGTGATGCGTTAGAAAAAATCACTTATGCAAAAAACGCAGGATTGAAGTTTACCGCAGAAACTTGCCCTCATTATTTGACTCTGTTCTCTGAAGAAATCCCAGATGGAAAAACCCTTTTTAAATGTTGTCCGCCGATACGTGAAGATGAAAACAGACAAAAACTTTGGCAAGCATTAAAGGCTGGCGATATTGATTTTATTGTCTCTGACCATTCTCCTTGTACGCCTGAGTTGAAAAAAATTGACTCTGGCGACTTAGAAAATGCGTGGGGAGGAATATCAGCACTACAATTTGGTTTACCTTTAATTTGGACTGAAGCAAAGCAACGCGGTTTTACTTTATCTGACATCAGTCATTTAATGTCAACAGCAACGGCTAGATTCGTAGGTTTAGATGATAAAAAAGGCAAAATTACTGTAGGTGCTTATGCTGATCTTTTAGTCTTCGATGATGAAAAAGAAGTCATCATTAGCAGCGATATGATCAAACATAGGCACAAAATCACCCCTTATGTCGGCAAAAAAGTGACAGGTGAAGTCAACAAAACTTATTTACGAGGCCAACTGGTATATAGCGAACAAGATATTATCGGCCAACCTCAAGGCAATACCTTATTGAAACATGATTACTAACGCTAGCGTTAACACTTGAGCTAATACAAAAGCTAATAATAAAAGCATTAAAGAATGAGAATTTAAATGAATGATTTAACCGTAAACGCTTCAGATACAAGCAGTAGTGATAATTTATTGGCAACGATAGCCAGTAATTATTTTGATTTGGCTTCTAAACGCATTGGTGGTGAAACTATCTCGTGTAGTGATGATTTTTTCGCAGAAATGGAAAACTTACTTAAACCTGGCCGCGGCATTTTTATTGACGATAAATACACAGATCGTGGTAAATGGATGGACGGTTGGGAGTCACGCAGAAGTTATGGTCGTGACAATGGTCGAGAATTTGATTGGTGTGTGATCCGTTTAGGTACACCTGGAATTATAAAAGGCGTAGACGTTGATACAAATTTTTTTCGTGGTAACGCTCCCGCACAAATTAGTATTGAAGCCTGCGTCTCAATAGACAACCCTGATGACAGTACTCAATGGACAGAAATTTTAACTATGCATGAGACTTATGCTCATAGCCAAAATATATTTGCGGTAAAAAGCGAACAAGTCTGGACACATGTACGCTTAAATATCTTCCCTGATGGTGGTGTTGCAAGGTTTCGTGTTTATGGTGAAGTTGTTGCAGATTGGCAGCAATTTTTAAAGGGTGAATTAATTGACGTTGCTGCCATAACCAATGGTGGTAAGGCACTATTATGTAGTGACATGTTTTTCAGTGATAAAAATAATTTAATTATGCCTGGCCGTGGTAAAGATATGGGGGATGGTTGGGAAACTAAACGCCGCCGTGATCCCGGGCCTGACTGGATCATTATTGAATTGGCGAAAACTGCTCAAATCAAAAAAGTACTTATCGATACCTGTCATTTCAAAGGTAATTTCCCTGACACATTCATGTTAGAAGGCGCTAATGCTGAAAACACGTCAACG
>Ga0209291_1000660_pt1 | contig 32535 bp, 17 predicted proteins | sample GOMGulsemesocosm_FD_184633 | JGI IMG/M metagenome (GOLD analysis project Ga0209291, IMG submission 184633) | Methane-oxidizing microbial communities from mesocosms in the Gulf of Mexico - GOM9B Gulf of Mexico (SPAdes) (version 2) | ecosystem: Environmental > Aquatic > Marine > Cold seeps...
TGAAAGACAACTTCTACAACCATCCTGAAATAGCTATTAAATTAATTGAATTAACACAGAAAGTAAAAGAGGAACTTATATCTCCATTTGATGCTGCAGAAGAACTGTTAGCTATTCAGAGGTAAAACAGTTTGATAAATTTTATTAAAAGCAAAAAAGATGTACCATTTAGCACACCTCTTTTGAATTCTGTAGTTATTTTTTTAGTTCGTAATTAATCAAATTCCTAACTTTTAGTACAATGTTTATTTATTTTTTTTAATATATAGTTCATTTCTTCTTTAAAAGAATCAAAATTTAATACGTATGTAACAATCTTTATTATAATTGGCATTAATAAAAATAATATTATAAAAAATATGGTAGCAAAAACTTTCTCTAGTAAAAACAAATTTTCATCAGAATACACTGCTATTAAAGTAATTGGCGCTATCATAACTAAAGCTCCATATAAGATACCTTTGTTTAATACTTGAGTTCCTTCTCTTGATGATATGTTCAAAATTACTTTGTCATCTTCGATAAAGTTTCCTTTTATTTGATAATCTCCTTGTCTTATTGAGCTTATAATAAAACTCTTTTCTAGAAACTCACAATTAACTTTTTTTGCCTTTTCTATTTTTTTTATCTCACTAAATATTTCTTCTTTAGAAGAATTAACTTTAAGTTCAATTACCTTATTATTCATTTATATCTTTTAAACTTTCATTATTAACTATAATTCCATTTACAAGGTAATTTACCCCTCCTTTAATACTTGATAAATTATACGTTTGTCTATATCCATTCATTGGCTGAATGCTTTTAACCCTAGCTAATTTAACTTTTCCATTGACATATTTATATGATTGGTCTCCAACTTTCAATGCAACAACTTTTAAACCATATTTATTAAAAGTGCTATTAGGATTGTATGAAGCCATTTTTTTGTTGTTTAATATAATAGGGTGATCTTCTGTACACTCTAATACTGTACCATCAGAATAAATAATTTGAATAATTCTATCATGAACAGGCTTATTTATCTTTTGAACAATACCAGAAGAAAAAATATCATTATCAATATTAAAAACCATAATTGAATCACCCGTTTCAATTTTCTCTATAGGTTTTTCTTCGCCATTACTCATCATTACTAAAGAACCTTCAACAAAACAATCCTTATTGTGAACTAAAACCTTTTTAGGAGACACATAGTAATTATGATTATTTTTTACAGTTAAATTATAAACTCTAAAATTACCTTTCATGGAATCAATTCCTTTTAATTCAACTTCATCTCCATCGCTATCAAATAATCTATCACCGACTTTCAAATTCTTAGCCTTAACCCATTTGTTAGTTTTTAAATGGTAAAATGGATGTTCCTTTGTTACTTGTATCATATTAGAACCTAAATCTAATAATAATAATTCAGTTGAAACTCTTTTAAAATTGTTTTCTACTCTATCTCCTTCTAAAACATTTTTTTCAAAATTATAACTCAACACGTTATCGTTAAGCTTTAAATCTTCTATTTTAACAAAGCCATTTTTAGTCAAAACATTTGTTCCTTCTATAAAACAAACGGCAATAATACCTCCTCCACCTTGTTTGACATCAGTCCTCTGGGCTTTTATCATTTTTTGTTGTTTCGATTTTAATCGCTCTTCAGTTCCTACATGGCTCTTAAGGTTTTTAAAATATTTTTGCATTTGATTTTCATCATCAAAAGTTAATTCTTGTTGTGTACTCACAAACAAATTACCTTCTTTATCCATGATTTCAAAACCAATTCTTGCAGTTATTTTATCTGCATATCCATCAACAAATTCAATAGTAGATTTCCATGATTCTAGATCTAAATTTCTCAAAGCTTGACTTGGTGACTCTGCTATAAAAAGATCATACAGTCCTTCTGATACAATACCAGCAGATTTAGCTGGTGTATGAACTGCATGAGTATAAACAGCAAAATATCCCATTCCAGAAGTACCAAGACCAATTCCTGAGCTCGGCAATTCTACAAACTTACCAGATTTGATAAAACTATAAGAGCGATGAAGTGACACTCCCAAAGTTAGTATCTCTTGTGCGTAAAACATTTTACCAGATAAGTTTTTGATATTGTGTTTTTCTTCTATATGCATTCCTAATAATTCTGAGAAATTATTTGCTCTACTTACTGGATCATTTTCATCTGCAAACAAATTACCTATTCCCATTCCCCATTCTAGAGTACCAAGTGTCATTAGAGAAGCTCCTCCTAGACCAGCTCCTAAACCTCCCGATTCAGCAGTATACCCAGCCCCAGCTAGAAAAAGAGATGTTCCAGTTAAAAAATGCCCTCCAGCTTTCCAATATTTACTCCTCTTATCTTGCCAATCAAGAACTACCCTTCCCGTCTGTCTCGCCCAATCAATGAAAGGGTCGGCTTCTTCTAGTCCCTCTAATTCTATATTCCTTATTGGCTTATTACCTCCAAAACTATAAGGGGAATAATATGGGTATTCTCTAAACAACGGGTCAACCGCAAAGAACCTACCCACTCTTGGGTCGTGCATTCTAAACTTGTAGTTTAAACTATTCCCTTCACCTTTAATTTCATCATCTTTTTCTTGCCCTTGGAATCCATAACGGTAGGCTCCGCTTGACTCATACCTATTTGGTAGTAGCATCCCAAACGGATAGTAATCATTAAACGCTACTACATCAGGAGTGAATTGAATTACACTTGCAGTTGATGTATTAGCTTCATCTAATTTTTCTATAACAAAATCACTTACGATAGCTTGAAATGGAGTGTTATCCGTATTATAAAACAAAATGTTCACAACTTCATAATCATCTACTGTAAGGCTCAATGTGTTTGAACTATCTACTTCACTATTAAAAATATCATCTACTAAAGGTTCTTCTTCTTTTGATAATGCTACTCTTTGATTTCCTCCAGATATATTGTTGTATGAAAAGTTAATTTTATATGTTCCTGGCGCAAAATCATAAGCCCCTAAAACAACTGGAGATTCTTCTTCAATCATCAACTGGTCTCCTTCTACTTCACCTTCACTCCACCTAATTTCAGTTAAATCATCTACTACAATAATGTAAGCAGGAACTAAAACCTGTTCTGTAGTTACTATCTTTCTATCTGTAACTACCGATAATACATTTCCTAAATGATTAGATAACTCATAACGCTTGTCCCCTATTTCATTATTAAAAATATTTTCTTCATTATTAGATGCTATACTAGACAGTAATGTTATGTTACTTTCTTGCAAACCTAATCTTGAACTTCCAAAAATATGATGCTCATTTAATTTAAATGAAGCCATATCAGAATCAGTTGGTGTAGCATTGCCAATTACAGCACAAAAAGTACTACCCTGATTAGCAGTAAAACCTGGTAAAAGGCTAATACTTGTTCCTGCAACTAATTTAACGTCCCCTTCTGGAGCATTAACACTATAGCTATTAGACCCTCCTGCTACAGTTATAGTGTTTAAGGCACTAAGCGTACCTTGGTTGTCTATTATTGTTCCATTCTCTAAAACAAGATCAGCGTCAATTGTTATTATATTATCAGGATCTACAGTACCAATTTTAGTATAAACACCTAAAACATTACCCTGTGCATCTCTAGCATATACTGTTTTAACAGTATCATCTACTCCTTCATTAATAACTTCTTTACCTAAACGATTACCCAAACCGTCATAACTAAACTTTATCGTTTTGTTTTCGTTACCTATAACTTTTTTAATTTCTTTTACTTTTCCATCTACTCTCCAAGCAATAGTTAAGCCTTCAGCTTTATCTTGAACGAGTTGCCCAATATTATCATACACATAATTATGTGTTGCAGCATCTAACTCATTAAAACCACTTGTAATACCTAATGCAGTTAACTGATCTTTTAAATCTGTATTGATCTCAGTTTGTGTTGCGGCATCTTCTACGGTTAACAATTGGTTCGTTTCTGGTTTATAGTGATACGTAAAATCATCTATATTTAAAAGGCTCCCTTCTTTAGGAGTATCTCTTGTTAGTGTCTTTAAATTTCCATTTCTATCATAACTATATGATGAAGCATAACTATCAGTAGGAGTACCAGTAACATTAATAGTATTATCTATAACAGACTGAGAACTCATTCCTACAATTCTGTTTAATTGATCGTACACATAGTTATTTGCTTGTGTGTTTAAAACAACTTCGTCGGTATCTCTTAGAGCGGTAACCATTCTTTTAATGTTTCCATTATAAAGGTCTCTATTATTAGCCGCCAAAATATTTCCTGGATGTGTTATTTTTAAAATGTTATTATTTGTGGATCCTATAGCTAAATAATCATTATTAAAGTAGCTTAAGGAATACCCAAAAGCATCTTTAGCAACCATACTATTTGTTCCTTCACCATCATGTCCCATATCGTTTTGGGTAGCTGCTAAACTTTCACCATTAACAGCTTTTATCCAACCTTGTAGTGTATACGCATAATCTAACCCTTGTACTTTTTTATCACCAAGTTCAATTCTTGCTAATGGTCCGTGCTCGTAGTACTTATAGTTTGCATCTTCTTCCCAAATACAACTATCTTTTGATGTTTTTACGTTTACTATTCTATTATCTGCATCATATTCATAACGGTGCATGAATTGATCTACTTTTCCAGGCTGAAAAGTAACTTGTTGTACATTTCCGCTAATAAGATCATAATCATAATGCACTCTTTTAATATGAACTTCACAATCCAAAATACCATTAGTGCTAGTTTGAACACAATTATCGATTTTTAAATTAGCTATATATGTTACAAACTCTTTAACGTTACCATGTACATCATAATTATAAAATAACCCGTTATCAATTTCTGATGATTGCCCTATTGGCATTTCATCAAAATACAAAACAGCAGAAACTCTATTGATGCTATTAAATTCTGAATGATTTAAATTAAATAATGAATTTGAATATACGCCAGGTTCAATTAAAGTCTGATTATCATAAACAGTAGTGGTAACCTCTTTTTTTAGTAAGTTACTATCGTCAAATTGATTAACAAACAAAGTAGTGTTAGCATCTATTAAACGCCCCATTGGACTTATAGTATAACTTGTATTATTTGTAAATAACTCTCCAGCTTCCACAATTCTACCCAATCCATCATATTTAGTATAGCTAAAACGATTGTCTGGAAATTGCTTTGCATTTTGAGAGGCAATAATTCTTCCTAAATCATCATATGCAAATCGTGTTTCACCACCATCAGGTGTAAGTTGCCATACTAATTGATTTAAACTGTTATACTTATACTCCGTTTCCAAATTATGACCTGGCAAAGGAACAGCTGTTGCTCCTAACCTACCTTCATTGTATATACTTGTTTGATCATTATTAGGATCTAGTGTAGAAAACTCTACGCGATTAACACCCTCTGGTGGAACTGTTTTTGTTAAATTACCCGCTTGATCATAATGGTATAACGTGTATTGATACTCTTTATCAAAATAATTAAGTGTAAAATCTTCTTCTACACTTTGTAAAGCAGCTTCTGTATATTCAATTTTAAATTTACGTATTATACTTTCTATATATGTTGCATAATTATCTGCTCCATAAGCCTCCGAAATGTTTAACGAAAACTCCATACAGTCTGAGTTGGGATCACTTACACCTAAATTAATATTTGGATTCATTTGCTTCGGTGGGCAAATACTTGGGTTTTCTGATAAATAAACAACCACAAACTCACTCCAGGTTTTATACGGGTGATCATTTCCGTTTAAAATATAGTTGTAATCATCTGGGTTTAAAAACCTGTTTTCAGTAGGTATCCATAAATAATTATAATAGGCCTGAATAACAGCAGTATAATTACTAAAACCATAATGTAATCCAGTTCCTCCAAAATTAGAGATATTTATAAAATTAGGGTTTTCAACAGTAGTAACATTAAAAATTGATAGATAGCTTTGGTACCCCTCAACCAAGTAATGGTAATTCATATCACCAAAATAGTTTTGGCTGTAGTGTTCTGGCATTGTATAATTTAATACTCCTACATTAGAACCTGTGTCATATTCTCCTACTAAACTAGTATACAAAAGATACATTTCTTCTAAATCAACCGGCATAACAGCTTGTGGAATACACTCTGTACACTCTTCTTCTTCACCAAGTTTATTTAATTCTTGAATCTTATTTAGGTATGTATTTACTCTTTCTTGACTTAAGTGCAAATTATCCAAATTACAATCAAAATTTAATTGAGCAAAATTACTTAAAAATCTATCTTTCGATTGAAAAATCCTTACATAGTTATTTGAGCTGGCTTTGTTATTTGTTGCTAAATTATAGTATGTTGGATTAGTGATGTTTGATGATTGATTTGAATCAACGCTAATAAAATTATGATTCTTATTAATATTATTAACTAACGATTTTGTTAGTTCAATAGCTACATAATAATAAGGATCACTATCTGCACGCCCAAAATAATTAAATCTAAAATAGCCAGAGTTTTCAAATTCTGAATTAAATGGGTCTGGAATCCAAACCAAATCTGAATTAAAGTCAATAGTTTGATTTTGAATTAAATTTCTTGCATTTATAAGAAAGAATTCTTTTAAATCACTACTTATATAATTATTAATATTTTGAACAGTATAAAAGCCTTCTTTTGAGTTTAATATCGCATTTAAAAGTGATGTCATTCCAGTGTTAAATACTTCTTTGTTAGCATTAATTTCATTAACACATAAACTTCTTTCAATTTTATTGTCACAAGCGTCATCAATACCGTCACCATCTGAATCACCTATGTTTACATCTTTAGGACAACTATCACAAGCATCATCTATACCATCACCATCTGTATCTCCTATATTTACATCTTTAGGGCAACTATCACAAGCATCATCTATACCATCACCATCTGAATCTTTTCCTGATGGTTTATCGCAAGGAGTTGATAAATCACAAACAAATACACCTTTAAGAAATTCAATAGAATTTACATTTCCATTTAAATCAGTATAATGAATAGTACCATTATCTTGATTTGCTAGCGGTAAGACTATAGATGAAAATGAATCAATATTTAAGGTATTTAGAGCTGAAGCAGAATTAACAACAAATTGGGCAATTACAATGTTGTTTCTTTTTAATACAAAAAATGTATTTAACGTATTGGTTTCCCATATTAATACATCGTTAGTTCCTATTTGATAAAATTCGTCAAGACAAGTCTGATAAAAACTAGATTGATTGGAAAGAATATAACTAGAATCGAAAATATGATTAGGTGTTTCTATCAAATAATTTAATAAACTTATAAAAGATGTATCACAAGTAACCTTAGAACAATCTTGAGGTTCAATATCATCATCACAAGCGTCAAAAATACCATCATTGTCAGAGTCTATTTCACCACATGGTGAACTATCACATTCGTCAGGAACTCCATCCATATCACTATCAATAGTACCAGTACAGCCAGTATTAGTTATATAGGTACAACAAGACTCCTCTAAACTTACTGTTTCTATAGGAATTGTATTTCGTAATCCTAATGTTGCACAATTAAAAAAATTACTATTTGTATAGGTAAAGCTACTTGGTGTATTATTTAAATCCAGAAACGAAACAGTACCTTCATAAGAAGTATCATTAGTGATAATATCTGTTACTTGATTAAAAGTCATAGTTTCAAATAAACTTATGCCAGTTTGCTCCAGTGTAGCAGATTCTATATAAAAATGAACATAAGGGATTCCATATATTTCCAACCTAAAATAATTCTGATCACTAAAATATTGCCAAGTCGCACTTGAATTAGTAAGGTAACCGTAAGTATACGCACATGTATTTATAAAAGTAGGATCTGAGTTTAAATAATATGGTGTAGTGTCAAATAAATGACCATTTCCATTTAAATGATTTAATAAACTTATGAAAGAGTGATAGCAATCCTCTGAGCAATCTTCATTTGTATCACAAGCATCAAAAATACCATCTCCATCACTATCAGTATCTCCACAAGGAGTTGCATCACATAAATCAAAAATACCATCTCCATCAGTATCTACATCTCCACAATCAACACAATCACTATTACTTAATGGCCCTCCATTTCCTAAATTCTCACCTATTGGGTTTCCATTACTATCAACTATAACAGTATCCTGACCTGAAACACTACAACCTCCCATACGAGCTTTTGTAGTTCCTTCCAATACTATTTCATTAAAGGTACTAGAAAGCACACCACTATTTACACTATATACTTTAGCAACAGCTAAGAAATTAAATCGTAATGGGCTTTCAGTGAAATTTTGATAAAATACATTGGTGATTTCTGTAATTACAAATCCTGAATTATTACTTGATGTTACATAATCACTCCAATTTAAAGTAGTATTACCACCATCTAATGAAAAACCTAAAGGAACTTTTAATAGTATTGGTGCTGTAGAGACCAACCCTGTTCCGACAAGAGCTCCCATATTATCATAAGAACTAGCATTCATTGAGATTTCCAACACGTTAGCATTAGTCGCATTTGATTGACTCGAAATTTTTGTGTTGTCGTATTGTACTCCTACATTACCTTGATCAGCCTCTAATATTAAATCATTAAATAAATCTAAGGTTAAATAATTTCCTAAATAATCACCATTATTACCTACCCCTCTGATCATTGAAACAGCTTGATCATCGTTTGGTCCTGTAACTTCCGTAGCCATACCGTTTAAGAAAAACTCCAAATCTCTTGCTAATGGACATTGCCCCGTATTTAAATAAGACGCATAATCTGTTACGGCTTCTAAATTATCTACAATAGTTTGATTATCGTTGCTTGAATTATAAATAGCATCACTTGTAACATAACGTCTTGTTTTATTAACGTAATAGTCAGCATTAGTACATACTCCATTAGCATCTCCAAAAGGCATATTTGGACCACCATAATTTGCATTTAACCCTAAATCATACGAATCTCCATTGCTAGCTTCGATACAGCTATTATAACAACCATTATAAGAAGCATAGCTATGACCAAGTGCTTGGATTATTCTGTTTTTTATAGCTATATAATATCCTCTATAAGCTTGCCAGAATTCTTCCTTTTGGTTATTTGACAATAAATTAATTTGTGAAGTACTTGTTAGGTTTTCAGAACAAAGCCCTATACTACTACATATTACACTTCTATAAGCTAGAGTAAGCATACTTACACCAGAACCTTCATAACTTAAAAGAGCACTTTGCATTTTAGAAATATGCACATCACTTCCAGCTAAAGGGGAACCAAAATCAACATGTAGATCTTGATTAAAAAATGGATCTGAAGTTAAAATAGTATTTAAATTAGAAATATTAAGAAATGTATTTGCACCAGTAAAATCTAAATTCTGTAAATAAGTATCAAAACCATCTGGATTGGCATAACCTACTCCAGAAATTTCTCCAGTCATACTACACACAATTTCTCCATAGGTTGCATAACAGTATTCCGGGTGATATACTATTAACGATTCTGCCCAACTATCTTGAAAATTATTTTTAAAATCTAAGAACGATAAATCCTGTGGGCTTGTTAAAACGCCATTTATATTTACAAATGCTTCTTGCCCGTTAGAATCATAATAATGCCCCTCTTGCCCTTCAATATCGTATTGATAATGAAAAGGTGTTAGCCAAGAATTAATCGGGTTATTTAATCCAGTTATTGTATTAGCATAAGTAGTATATAATTCATTAGAAATACTAAAAACACTTACTTCTTGATCAATAAAAGTAGCTGGAACATTATCAGCTACTTCACTTCCGTCATTAGACACTTGTTCCAACTCTAAACCATATTGGCCAGAAAGATTCATGTCTTCAATTAACAACGATTCTATTACGCTACAAGATGCAGATTCTATTGTATCACTTGGCGTTAAACTTATTCCATTACCTGAGCATGGAGCATTACAAGCCTCAATTAACAACTCTAATTCTCTCTCAAAACGGCTAGTTAAAGCTGTTAAGGTTTCTGAATCTAAAGCCCCATAAGGCAATAAATTATTAGCTATATAATTATCCGCATCTAAAGCTATAATACACTCAACGCAAGATTGATAACAATCTTCTATACTTGCAGATACATCAAAATCTGAAAGTTCTAAAACACATTCTGCTTGTTGGGCTTTTAAAATATAGTCTACCGCAAATAAGTTTAAGGCGTTATTATTAACTTTTAGTATTTTTTTAATTCCCATATCACCAATTGGTGGCGTAGCACTAAAAGAGAAATTCGCTACAAAAGGAGCGCCATTAGTATTTATTAAATCTACAGAATTAAAATCAAAAAGTATTGGTGTTCCATCAAGCTCCTCTCCTATTTGAATAGTATCTGGGGCTGTTGTAAACGTATTATGAACTGTATTTAACTCATTAAATTGATCGCTTGTTAAAAATGAATTTCCACATTCATCAGAAACGTCCATTTCTAAATCAAAAAGAAAAGGATACCCTTCTCCTATTGGTAAGCAATTATAATTAAAAGCTCCATTTATATTTAAATTATAATCGAAAGTGTGAGTTACACCATTTGATAATACTGTTTTAAAACCGTTATAAGCTAATGTATTATCAACACTAAATCCAGGTAAGCCATTATAGTTTAATAACAGGTTATTTAAACCTCCATTAAGTAAGTCTTGAGTAGTATATCCGTGGTTTAATAATGTACTATCACCTTCATCCTCCAAACCATTTAATAAATCATTCTCATCAGCATCTTTTGGATTATCTGCTACTAAAGCTGTAGCTATAGTTCTACCTTGCGGATCAAGGTAGCTAACACTAACTTGGCCGTTAGGATCTATTACAGCATTTTTTTTATAATGAGAACTCCATCCTACATTATAGCCAAATAAACGATCCAATTCCGTTTGGAAAGGTGTACTATAAAAATATTTCATTTCATGTTGTGAACCTAACCTATGAGTTATACCAACACCACTTTTACGTTTTATTCTACCTGTATTATCTGGAGTATATTCTATTTGTGAAAAAGGAAATAATTCTGCATCAGGAACAAAATTTTTAAATTCGCTATTTGAGTCTGTTACAGTAGCATTAGAGTAATACCTACTTGCACCATTACTGGCCTCCATTCCAAAAACATTTACATCACAAATTGCAGGATCAGCACTTACTACATCCCAATCAAAATCTAAATGAGAATAAATGTTCCCCGTATTATTTGTACTAATATTAAAATCTTCATGAAATTGTAAGTCATTATTTGTTAAATCCGGAACCGGTAATACTTCTATAGCTGGCCTTCCTTGATTATCGTATACAACTTCTCCTACAATAGCATTATTATCGGTATTTATTTTAGTAACAGTTTGACGGTTTCTTAAGGTTCCATCAAAATAACTTACCACTTCTTTTTTCTTACCTTCCTCTGCATAACTAGCTTGAAATTGCCAATTTTTAGCATCCTCATGAGCAGTAACATTATAAGGAGCTGATAAAGTACTCCATGGGCCATAATGGTTAATATGGTATTCGCCATCTGCAGTAAAACGTCCAACTGCTCTTACCCTGTAAAGGATTTTACCTTTATCATAAAGATTAGGTATTTTATAACTAGTTTCTTTTGTATTTACTCGTGTATTATTAATTTTAAATTCGTCTAGAGATATTGTTGCAGATGGATTCTCATAGGTATCAATCCAACTCCATTCTAGGTCATAAGACATTGCTCCACTAATTGAATTCCAATCAACTTTATATTCACTAACGTTTACAACACCAATAGTTGGAGATGGTGCAGGTTGACCAGTAAGACTTGTTACTTGAATTGCTTTAAAACCTACATGCAAGTTAATATTTGCCGGTACTACAGTTGTACTTGTTGTACTTGTATCATGATACGTAACATTATAGCTATCAATATTTATGGCTGCACCAAAAACATTATCTATTTTTTGATACACCTGATCAATAGTATTTCCTACACCAGCATTAGGATTATACTCTACTGTAAGTGATTGAGGAAATGAAATACCGATAGCTCCACTTACAAGATAAGGCGTTATACTCATGTTTATCGTATACGTGTAATGCTCAAAAGGGGCACTATTATTATCTATAGATAGTAGTACATACGTTTCTGGTTGATACGTAAATGTATTTAGAGTATTTACATTAGTACTACTATACGGAAAACCAATACTATTATTGCTTTCAATATTTGTACTTGTAAAACTATTTGAAATATGTACTTTAGGTAGCTCTCCTTGAGAATAACCTAAAAATGAACATAATAATAGGATTCCTATTTTTAATGAGGTATATGTTGATACAGTTGATTTCATAAGTATCTAATTTTGAATAATTTTAAAATCTTTATAGGTTATTGAAGGCTTAAATTCACCTTTATACTTAGTAAGATATTGAGAGACGTTAGTTAACTTTTCTTCTTTTTTTGAAATACTCTTTTTAAAATTATTTAACGTAACTTCTAACCTAGGGTTATCTTCTTGTTGGGTTCCATTATGGTCCTTATAAGGTACTTTAGATAAAAAATAAAGAACTTGTTTTGTTATTATATGGTCCTTTTTTTGAATATAAATTTCTACTTTTCCATAAGGAATTTGTGTAATATAGTCTGCTGTTAATGTACATAAGTAGTAATCTCCTTTATCTTCAATTTTTTTGTTTTTAAATAATTTTATAAAATTATTTATATTAACAGGAGAATTCTCCACCATATTTACATCTGGTTGTTTTGCGACTTCCATAATCCTCTCTTCATTAAAAATTTTAACACTAATTTTATTTAATTTATTTGTTAAAAAAATAGTATTACTAATTTTTAAATATGTTGATTGGGTGTTATTAATTAGTTTTCCAGAAAATGCCTCTAACGGAATTGTAGCTTTATAACTACCAAACATTTTATAATTAACATCTACATTATATTTTGCTGTTCTTTCAAAAACTTGTTGCGCTTTAAATAAAATAGTATTAACAGAAACCTCTCTTTCCTGGGAAAAACAAGCATTCTGATTAAAAAAAAAGGCTATTACAAATAAGTTACATAAAACTATTCTCATTTTAATTTGCAGTTTTAGTGGTACTAGACCTTGTTTCTTGTATGGTATAAACTCCTTTTTCTGTTTCCTTTTTTACGCGTACTAAACCACCTGCGTTATCATACTCATAAAACGTAGCATAATTATTTTCGTCCAATTCAGCCATTAAACGTTGTGTTTCCTCATCGTACACGAAACTTTTAAGTGTACCATTATAAGGGAATACACGTATATCGTCAAAATAAGCTGATGTACCATTAGTGTTGTTATTAGTTAACTCAATTTTAATATGAGAGTTTGCTTCTGCCGGCGCAGTAAATTTACCGATAACTCTTTGCCACCCATCTATAATAAAACCTGACACTGTAAAGGTTTCCGTAGTGCCTATTTGGGTGTTATCGTTATTATTATAAAAAGAGACATCTATACTCACTTGTTGCGAGTATGAAGTAACATTACTTACATTTTCTTGTACCCAACCGCTTATTATATACTCCTTATCAGCTTTAGGGGAAAAAGAGGAGCATGCTACATTTTGGGCTAAAGCCTTTGTTATACAAGCTAAAAGTAGTACCGTAAATAGTATTGTTTTTATATAGTTTTTCATAATAATTTAAAAATTAGTTGTCCATACAATTGGGTCTCCGTTCCCACCTGTTACACTTCCCGCAGGAAATGAATTAAGGAGAAAATTCAATTTCACTAATTGTTGTGAACCATCTATATAGTTAAAACGAACTATATTTGTGAAGGTAGATTCTATAGAGGTTGTACCTACATAGCTTTTATATATTTGATATGCTGCTATTCTGTTTGCGGGAACTGTAAAAGTCCTCGTTCTAGATCCTGAAGTATTACAATTAAGTTTTGGATAAAATCCTAAAAACCAATCTACATTTGTACCATTTGCATCAAGTAATACACAAGCATTACCATAAGCCGCAACAAAATTAACACATCTTGCAGCAGTTGTAAGCGAATTTTGAGCACTCCATGGTTTAGGACAACACGAACCTACATTATAAACTTCATCTACACTAAATTCAACACTTGCAACTGTAGGCCCCAAATTAGATGTAAATAAATTTAAACTTCGCCCCTTATTGCAAGCTCCGTCATCCCCATAATTAATATGCCATTGAACATTCATATCAATAACAGGCAAAGGATTACAACCATAACCACCAAGAACAAAAGATCCTACGGCTGGGTTATCTGGAACAACACTTTCTTCTATTGCACATATTTCAAGAGTTTCTCCAGAAAGTACAGCTACATCAACTTCATTAGCATCACAATCTAAATATGTGAAAAATGTATGAATTCCAGTATCTGAAACTGAAAGAATGTAATCTACACAAGGTCCCAGAGGACCGCAATCAAGTACATCAGTAGGTACTACCTCACAATTTTCTTCATAATTGGCTGCTAAAGTAATTTTATTACCTGCTGGTACTTTTATACTGTATTTACCTGTATGTGCTTTTGTACTCGTTCTATTTGAAGTATTATTTCTAAAACTAAAATGGTCATTACCTCCGTTTTGCGTTGAAGCATAATCCTCAAAACCATCATAGCCCATTTCTCTATACTCACTGTTAGAAGCTACTGCAGTTGGCAAGGAGTAATTATAACCATATTGCGCTGCCGAGTGCCTATTTAAGGCATCTTTATTTTCTAATTCTGCACCATAAGGAGAATACTTCGTTACCTGGCTTGCAGAAGTCCATATGTTGGGTTCTGTAAAGGCATCTGCATTAGTTTGCCAGTTTCCAGTTGCTATATTATAAGTACTAAAAGGTTTAAAGTTTGTGAAAAACCCAGAATTTCTATTTAATTCAGGACTTGTTCTACCTGTTAAATAAGCATACGATTCTACTGCACGCCAATCTCCCTTAATATTATTTACAAAAGGATTTGTTCCATATTGTGGAAATGCTATTAAATCATTTACTAAATAGCTTTGAGGGTAATTAGGCAAATTAGCTTCTTTTTGTGGCCTCCAATAGTCTTTGTACTGTACTGCAGAAGCATTTATTATTTTAGGATCATTACTATTAATGTTCCCATCGTAATTAAAAGCATTATGATTAAATATTCCCGTACTTTGATTAGTACTATCATATATTAAAGGGTTAGTCATACTTGTTACAGAGGCCATAGAGGCAGATTGTACATTACGCTCATGTGAACGTACTACTCTAATATTAATATCGTTTTCACTTTCACCACAGGCATTAAAAACACTACCATCTCTATTAATTAAGATCATAGCATTACCACTAGGATTTATTTCATTAATCCAATATTTATCTCCATTCGTATTTGAATACACTTCGTCACCAGGCGCAAAAAAATCGTTTAAATTAACAGTAAAATCTCTTAGTTTAAACCATGAGGTTGCTCCTTCTTCATCTCCAGAAGCGTCTGGTGAACTTGCCGAGGCAGCAATTGGTGATAACCAAGCTTCTATTCCTAAATTTTTAATGGCTTGTCCCATACCCTTATACTGCCAATGTGCAGGGTAGGTGAAATTATAATAGTTATCATCGTACTCGTTTATTGTTTCTGTAAGTAATACTTGTCCACTAATGGCATCCCATGCCAAGTTTCTTGTACTTACGCTTGAGCCTAAATCATACGCGATTTTTTCCTTTAGAATACCTGATTTATGAATTACTTTTGTTGTTGTTGTTGTGTGTAACGTAGATTCTACATCTTGCTGAGAATACAATCCTAAAGGAATAATAACTGGAAACATAGCAATTGTAAATCCAGAAATATTTCCACTTATACCTCTTGTTACTGTACGGTTATAACTTTCTCTGAAGTCATTAATAACATCATATTGTGTACCAATTAAGCTGGTTTTTATATCTCCATTTTTATCAATAACTGGTAATTGATTGTTAAGTCTACCAGTTTCTAGATTAGTAAAATAGTTATAATCAACCCCAGATATTAATTTATTATTTTCATCGTATACTTTTTGACTCTTAGATTTCCCATTCATATCATTAGTAACCACAGTAAAACCCTGAGATAATGCCAATTCTGTTTTTGCTCTACTAATACCTATTAAGCCTGAAAGAAGAGAATTACCAAGATCTTGCAAATTATCTTTATAATTAACAGGATCATCTATTGTTGTAAAATCTGCGATAGTTGGAAAGTTTTTAAACGTGTAAAACTCGTTTACTACTTTTCCAGTAGCGTGTTTTTTTAATATACCATTACTAGTCCGTTCTAAATTACTTACTGTCACCTTACTATAGGTAACTGCAGGAGCAGGGAAAAATGATTTCCCGAAAGGTTTTTCGGCATAATTCACTTCTTTTGGTCCCATTAATTTACTTGGATTATTATAAAAAGGCTCTATAAAAGGATTCTCTCTACTTACATTAGGCTCCCATGTAGCTACACCACTTGAGCCTTTTTGGTTATCTAATTTATAGTTATAGTCTTGACCATAAAAATTGGAATAGGCCAGATTACCTTCGTTATCGGTCATTTTATCCCAATTATCAAACATTTTAATTTGCTTAACTCGCAATCCACCACCAAGTTTTGCTTTACTTCCATGTTGTAAACGAATCCAAGATTTATTTGGAATAAATTTCCTCGCTATTTGCTGACCATTACGTAACGGTATATTTGGTGCTCTAAATATATCTATAAAACCTCCAAAAGCTGCTCCTAAAGCATCAACAATATCTTCTAAACTTGCATTTTCTGGCGTATTATCTCCAACACCATATACAAAACGGTTTAAATTTTTTCTACCAAACCACCAACCTGCTTGGCTAATAGGATTAACATATCTGCTTCCGCCTTCCATTTGAATATGTTTCATAGGAATACTAGCAAACACTTTATCGGTACCATTAATATGCTCAGGGAAAATTTTAAATTCTGTATTCTTATCTATTTCAAAATAACCGCTGACATAATCATAACTGCAACTACCTGTTTTTGTCATGTTGGCTAAAAAATTAAAATAAATAGGTTTATCATAATGCTCCCCTAAATAGTTCTCCTTAAAAGCGCCTCCTTGTAAATTAGCGACATTTGTTAAATTTTCATTTGGCAACTCTACAATAATATATTTAGATTCTTCATTACCATAATATAAACTCCCCTCTGCTAAAGTCCCCATTACATTATTAACACTTGTTATTTCGCTAGAAGAAACCCCAACGACTTTAAACATCTGCATTGCTTTAAGATCTTGAACGTATTGATAATCATCAGATTCATATTGAAGGTCTATTTTACCTCCAGACGGTAAATTTATAGAAGATAAAGTCCAAGCGGATACATAACTATCCTGTAATGCTTTGTTTTCTTGTTGTACGAATGGAAACTCTGAAGCTGTTAAATCATTTTGTGCTTGACAATTGTTAACTACAGGATTATTACTATCATATAAAGGTTTATAATTTCCCCAAACATCATAAGATTTCATTTGGTATGAAGGGTTAGCATTATCGTAATTAAAAACATAAGGCGTATACTTACCCATTTTAGAATCTCTATAAGTGAAATATACTTTTTCTAAGGTTAGTTTACCGTTACTTGAAGCAGTACTATATCCTGAAGGGTTTCCAGGCATTAAAGAGTAATTATAATCAAAATGAGCTGTTTTTATTGGCGCTATTTCAGCATTATTATTAGGGTTATTATCCAATAGGTTTGCAGCAATAGCTTCAGGTTTAGAATATAACTTTATAGTTTTAATTGCCAGTTGTGATTGACCTGAGTTACTTTTCCCATCTTCTCTTTTTGTAAAATCGAATATTGCTACGTGTGTTTTAGTTTCAATCATGGTGGCATATTTCAGCGCTTTTGTACCTTCTGTATAACTCCCTTTTTGATCTCCTGTTAATGTATTTAAACCAGGGTTATATGAAGCTATATTATCTCCATAGGGAACACGCCATTTGTAATTAGACGCAACACTTGTTACATTAAGGTTATTATTAGCTGCATCTACTTCATCATTCGTAAAATTATTATAATGAAACTTTGTGTACGCACCTAAATCATCATCACTTGCACCATTCCCTGTTAAATCTTCATAATCAGCAGATAAAACTGAGGACAGTAAATAAGAGTGTGCATATTGAGGCGTCGTTATACGATTAAAATAATTATCTAACCCTAAACTATTACTAGGACTGTCTGCCCCTGATATACCAACTGTACCTGTTGCATAGTTTGGCGAATTATCTCCTACATTAAAAGTAACTTCTTTTTTTGAAGTATTTACTGCTGCATCTCCATAGACATAAATAGCCCCATCAGAATTAGTAATTTTAATTCCGTTTGTGTGATGGTTTTTCAACTCACTATTTGCATTAATAAAAGGGTCATTTAGAGCATCTTCTTTATTTATTTTTTGAATTGCTTGATTGCGATTTTCTCTGTTTTCTCTCTTTAAATTTTGAGTAATAGGTATGTTTCCATAAGAAGCTTGATTATTGACATACTTTTTCTCTACATATACATTAGTAGCGTATTTTCCATATGACCTTATATTATTTGGTAAAATATCTAAAGCGATAGGATTTTCTCCTCCTAAATGGTTTGATGCACCTTCATTATTAAACAATGCTAAATCAGGATCTACACTTAAATCTCCAGTAGATTTAAAATACGTTTCCTCGTAATCTAAATCATTATTAATACTATTTTCAAAATTGTGTTTTGCAGGCGTATTCCAAACACCAGTATGGTTGTTAATATTAGTATATTTTAAGTCTACCCCAACGTGAAACCCAGTAGCACCTTCAATTTCAACACCCAACTGTCCATTACCATTAGAATCTTGAACATATTGATCGTAAACATAGCCTACTTGACTTTTATATGGGCGAAATTGACCACCAGTTCCCTGACCTTGTATACTATACATATCATACGTATAATTTACTGTAGGTAAAACCAATGTGTTTTTTGAGACAATACCATCATTCTCTCTATTAAAATCTAAGATGTCATTTGTTGTTGCATTTTTTGTAAACTCGTAACCAAATGCTCTTTCAGTAACATATTTAGTTTTAAGTTTTTGTTGTACTCCAAAAGCCGTTAAACCAAGTTCACCATCTATTCCCCAAAAATCTGCACCTACACTGGCGTCAAAAGTAAAAGCAGTATTGTGAAATTGTGTCCGTTTTGCGGGAGTAAATGTATGGTTTACATATGATACGCGACCACCAGTACTACCAACACTAGCGCTAGAGGCATCAGTTTGCATCTTTTCATCATACTTATTATATACTTCTTTTGTGGTAATAGCATCTAAAGACGTATTAATACTAAAAGCCGTTAAGCCTTGACGACTATTATAAGTCATACCTGCACCTAAATTAGCACTAAATGCATCTATCGAGCTATCATCTAATCCTTTCATTTTCTTAGAAATACCTATTGATGGTGATACAGAAACACCTTCTGTTGCAGATGATGATAAATTCATACCAACACTAGCTGCTCCACCAACATTAAAAGCAAAACCAAGAGATGGCGTTGTAGAAATACCTTCGTAATTATTGTGTTCTACTGTTAATGCAGCATTTATACTTGGAGAATTACTTGATTCACCAGATGCATTACCAGTTTCTGCACCAAAGAATTGACCATTAATAAAAAATGTCATTCCGGTAGTTTTATTCTTTTTTAAATTATTCTCATAAACAATTTCATCTCCATTAAAATCATCTGGAATACCACGAACTTGTCTATTTATCTGACCAACACTTAAATTCCAACCAAGGCCTACCCAAGAAGCTTCTTGATCCATTGTAACACCAGAGTTGTATGCCAAGTTTAACGGATAACCACCAACATCCATTACAGGTATATTATAGTTAAAATCTCCAGAAGATAAATTAACCATATCACTAGTCCCTATTGGTGTAAATGAATTAAATTCTGGCTGTGATGGTCCTCCTGTTAATGCAAACAATTGATTACTCCCAGTAAACTGAAGCATAATTTGTATAGCCAAATAACTTACAATTATCTTCGTGAATTTTCCTTCTCTAATTTGTTTAAACGTCATAATCTGTTATAACTTTATTGGTGTTTCTTTAAACTTAAATTTTATAATTCCGTTGCCAAACAACTCATCGTTGTATATCAACTGTATTTGATCTTCCGGATTGATATCTCCAAAATATAATAATGCTCGCTTAAAAGGTGCAACCTTAAAATTACGCTCAAATTGAACTCCAGAACACTTAATAGTGTCATTAGAACTGGTTACTATAGTGAAATCGTTTTTTATGGTAAAAGCCATATACTTTACAGCCTCTTCATAATTACGATTAGTAAATTCACTTTGCAATAAATCCTTTTCTTCATCATGATGGAATTCTATTTCCAATACACGCTCACGTTTATGCAATTTGTATATGGAATCAACTTTTTTTAAATCACTACTGCCTTGATCTTTTAAAATATAATACGCTATGGGAACTTCGGTAGCTGTATAATTTATGGTATTGATATACCTATTTACCTTTTTTGATTTCCAACCAATATTTTCCAATTGATAGAATTCATCGTAACTATTTTCTGTATTATTTTTCTCTTTATTACAAGAAATAAAACACAAACATAATACAACCAATATGTAAAAATGAAACCTCAACTTACTCTCCTTCGTATTTAGCGTTTGCATATTTCAATACCTCAGCAGTTACGTCTACTGAATCATCAGCGAACATTACATTACCACCGCCTTGAGTTCCTAAAACAATTTTATATTCTTGACTTTTCCCAAACTCATTAATATATGTATTAAGCCTATCCCATATTTGTTGCGATACTACCTTGGAAAAATGCTGTTTCATTGCTCCTAAAGCTTCATCCTCCTTTTGCAATTTCTGCTGACTTAATTTTATTTTATTATCATCCTTAGTTTTGATATCTATTTGATACAACTGATACAAACTATCTAACTTTTTCTCTTGACCTTTTATCTTTCTTGTATGAATCAAAGACATATCTTTAGACATATTAAAGCCATTAAAAAGCTTAATATTATCGATATAAACATATTCTTTTCTCTCAGAAAGGCTGGTGATGTAAAATGCTAAAAAAAGCATAATCCCTAGCGTTAATACAATATTAACTATAGGTAGTAGGTGGTTATTTTTCAAAACTTTTTGATTATTTTCTTTGTGATATGACATAAAGAATTCTCCTATAAACAAAAGTAATATTGAGATTATTTTTGTTTATAGGAGAATTGCTATTATTTTGTAGTGTTTTCTATTTTTTCAAGTCTTGTTTGTAGTGCTAACATTTTTTCAGACAAGTCAGAAAACTTAGCGTTTTGTTTTTCTAGTTGCTCAATCTTTTCTTCTTGTTCCAATGTATACAAAGTAAGTTCTTCTATTTTCTGTAATAGTTTAGCATCCATTTCTCCTAAGAAAATTCCGTTTTCCTCCACATCTTTAGCAGAAGGAATATCTTTTAAATGCCCTTTTTCTTGTATGTGTTGTGCTACTTCTTTTAAAGTAGGTAAACTATATTCTTTTTCAAATACAAAGTCTGACCAACCAACTAAATCTACTTTTACTTCTTTAGTGTGTATTTTTCCGTTTACGGCAAGTTTGTATGCTCCAGGATCTGATGTTCCAATACCTACGTTACCAGTTACTTCTGCATTCCCTTCAAATAAAGAAGAACCTCCACTAACTAAAAATGTATACTCAGGTTTGTAATTAACATCTTTACCCAACCTAAACACACTATTCTCTTTCTTCATTTGGAATACCTTTTTATCATCTATTTCAAATAATCTTAAGTATTCTGATTGAGTTTTATCAAATAATACAAGTCTAGAATTCCCATCTTGTTCAGAGATAAATCTAAACCTATCCATATTACTTCTGTCTTGTAAACTCATCCATGATTCAGCTTTGGCTTGAAGATTTGATTGAGGGAAATCCATTACAGAAAACATAGATTCCTGAAAACCATTTGAATAAGGTGAAAATAATGTCCCCGCACCAAAAGCCCTACATTTTAAATTTCTCTCTGCATAATCTGTAAAATTGGTACCATTTGGCAATGGATTTGTAAATATACCTTCCTCTGCTAAAACACGACCACTCACCTCTAACATTTCAGTAGGCATTGTTGTTCCGATACCTACGTTGCCTGCAAAATAATTTTTGGCTTCGGCTGTTCCTGCATAAAGGTCATATCTATTTACTACGTTAGTAGCACCAGCTCCATTAGTGTTAATCTTTACACCGTAACCATTGGTAATTGTTGCATTAGCAGCTGAAGTTAATAATTCAGCATACACAGCTGCAGCATGATTAATTTTAGCATTTGGCGCACTTACACGAATACCTGCCCTAGCAAAAAGGCCATAGTTTACATTAAGAGTACCTGCAAAATTATTATAAGCAGAAAATGCACTTGCATTTACCGCTACTTTATACCCACTATCTGTTTTATCTTCAGCGATTCCAAAACCTAATACACTACCAAAAAAAGAGGTATCATAACTAGCAACATCTGTAGAAGTAACAGTGCTCATTCTAGTTGCCATACCAATTTTATTAATTACACCGTCAGGAGAACTCTGTCTAACGTCTAATTTCACTTCAGGGTTTGTTGTTCCTATACCAACATTACCGTTACCGCTAATTCTCATGCGTTCATTAACACCATTGACATCCTTAGTATAAAAACGAGTTGAAGCAGCTACATCTGTTCTAGGTGCTATAATTAAATCTCCTGCTAACCCACCTCCCAAAGAAGATTCTGCCCAACCAATTTGTGCTGGTATTTTTGAAGTCATACTAGTAATTCTATTCTCAAATATAGTTCCAGCTCCAGTATCATCTCCAATATGCAGTTTCCCAAGTGGATTTATTGTTCCGACGCCTACGTTACCGTTTGGTATCGTAAAACGATTTGCGCCATTTTTCAAAACTAACTTGAAATTGGATAAATCTTTATTAAACCCAAGCTTAGCTATAATTCTATCATTACTTTTTTTCCAAAGCGAATATAAAAATTTGTTATCCTTAGTTTGAAGTATCAATATTGGGTCTGAATCACTTTTTATATGCAGAGGTGCGTGAGCTCCTCCAGGACCGTTACCTGTACCAATTCCTACATTACCAGACCCACTAAGATGATTTTGCCCAAAACTCACTAAAGACAATCCCAAAACAATTATAATTAAAAAAAACTTTTTCATACCTATTTTATGTAATTAATAAAATTTAGCGCAAAACTACAATTAATCCTCCAAAAACAACAACTTACCGAAAAAACATTATAACATGCTAACTACCTGGTGCTTAAAGAAAAAACAATATTAAAAAAACAACTAATAGTAGTGATTTCCCTATCATAAAACACAGGAAGAAAGGGCGGAGATAAGCAATGGGATAGCAAAGCTTCGAATACATTTTTATTTCTTCAGAACAGTTTTCTCTTTCTTATTTAAACCAATTATAATCGAATCTTTATAAAAACCCAAAATCTTCATTCCTTCATAAAATTCAAAAGAAGATTTTTTACGTATTAGCTTTCCATTTACCTTTAATAATAATAAAGGCTCTTTTGCTTTCTCTTCTTTAACAAACCCTAGGTATTGTAATTGTGGCCATTGCATAACCACAACTGGTTTTACTTTTTTTATCGCTGATCCTTTTTTCGTTTTCAAAACGAACTTTCTTGTGTTTTTTATATTCCCTATAAACGGGTCCCTACTATACAACTTCAACTCAAATGTATCTTTCTGAATAGATATTGGCAATTCCTCATTCATAGCAACTGCATAATTCTGCTGTTCACCCTCACTAACAAATGAATTACCCAGCGCTTTATAAATTAATAAACCCCAGATAAAAGCCACTCCTATTAGTAAAACAATATTTAAATGTTTTTTACTCATTAGTTAATTATTACTTTTCTTGGCGCAGTATAACTACTCTCATTCCCAGCAGTATCTTTATTTTTTATTCGCCAAAAATAATCTCCTGTAGCAGTAAAAGTGTGTGATTCAGAATTTGAAGCTACTGTATACGTTTGAACTACATTAGTAAAATTGATATCACTTGCCAACTCCAATACACTATTGACTGTAGTATTAACAACACCAGGATCCGTTCCATTATCCCAACTAAAAGTAATTGGAGAATTTTGATTTTCAGCCGCATCAGCTAAAGGAGCTACAAACACAGGCACATTTGGAACTTGTGTATCTAACAAAATTTTTCTCGTTGAATATAATGTTTCAGTAGCCGTAATAATATTTAACGCCTTAACCTTCCATATATATATTCCATCAGTAGACATATCAGCATTACCTATTGTATACGATGCATCTGTTATCCCTGGGAATTGATTTATAGTACTTACATTTCCCGACACATCTCTATCTAACTCAAGAGTGTATGAATCTGCTGTACTTATATCAGCCCAAGTCACAAATTGACCTGTAGTAGAATTTGTAGGGAAATTATCCGATGGCGAATTCAATATCACAGTTTGATTAGTCATAATAGTTGAGGCCTCTAAAGTAAATGATACTGGAAACGTATACGCCGTTTGATAAGCGAAATTTTCCCCTCTAACACGCCAACTATATACACCTGGAGACAATGGGTACGTAAATGAGTTAGTTGACACTAGAGAATCTACAACTATGGTATTAGACACATCATTTACCTGTACTCTATAATCATCGGACCCACTATTTGAATTCCACTGAAATGTAACTGAGTTACTCACAACTGTCACTCCATTTAATGGTGCTGTTATAACAATATTTTCATCAGTAATATCTTCCTCTATAACATCATCACAGCCTACAAATAACGCCCCCATAATAAACAACAGCATTAAACAAATAAAACTCTTTGTATTCATATCAACTATTCTTTTCATAATTTTGAAATATAATTTTTGCATATAATTTAATTCTTCGCGTTTTAAAATCTTTCTTTTTAAAAAAACTTGTATTTACCACTCTTGAATATGGGAATTCTTTCTCAAACTCATATACTATTTTTAACAGCTCTTCAAAACTCCCTTCAATGGTCAACTGATTAGTATGTATTATAAATTTTTTATCTGAAGCTTCATGAACTTCAGCTAAATCAAACACTTTAACCGATTTACTATTATTGGTTACAAAATTTAAAATTTCTTGTTGTACCAAAATAGGCTCTATATTCTCCTTCCCTAACAAGTTATCAAAATAACGAATTTCCGTATCCAATTCTTGAATCGTACTTGATGAGGAGTTAATTTCTTTTAATTTCTCACTTAATTCCGTATAATCATTATACGCATCAAGCGTTAACCTAAAAGAACGTTTGTACCCCGCATAACCTAGAAGTATAGCTATTACTATCAACGCTAAAAACTTTTGTTTATATGTTAGGTTTTCAAACATTTATTTAATTACTATTTTAATTTTAAAATCATGGTAACCTTTCTTATCTTCATGATATTTAACAATATTACTTTTTTTTGATACCCACGATATTTTCTTCACCCCCTCATACCATTTAATAAAATTTGAATTTGACAATGACTCCCCTTCAATTGTTATCACATTTGTTTCAAACAATACTTTCTCAGATTGTTTTATTTTTTTAGCATTAGGAAATAATAAAAACTCTGAAAAATTAATTGTTTTAGGTAAATCAGTAGTTAATTCATTAATATAATAACTTAAAAAACTTGACGTAAACATTCCTGATTCATTCAGTATTGCTTTTTTATCATCACGTTCCTTTTTCAATATTTTTACTTTACTATAGGTCTCTTGAAGCATCCCTAAACTCGTATTACTTTCTATTGTTTTGTCATTATAATACCCCAACAATAAGTAACTTAGTAATAGTAATAAAAAAAAACTTCCTAATACCACTCCTCCTAAAAGTTCAAAATATTTTTTATAGTTCTTTTCTTCTCTATTTGTTATTAAAAAATCAGTATCATAAACCAACTGTTGATTCGGATAATAATAATTTAATCCTGTAGCAAACAAAGGCATTTCAATAGCTGATAATTGTTGTTCTTCTATGGATTCAATATTATCCCCAACAGATTTAGTAAACGAATCCAACTCATCCCCTATAAAATTTAACACAACGTCATTTGACACAACAGTACCCTTTTGAACAAAAGATTTCAATAGCACCGATGAAAACACTCCTATACTATAATCTACTACTAAATAAGCATTGCTAGCAAATAATTCTAATTGCTCTTCTAGCAAGTTTTTTCTCGCTACAGATATAAATACTTCATTCTTTTTTTGAAACTCATAAAAATAGAATTCATTACTATTTACGTTCAACAACACTTTTGACTTATAATCCGGTGTTCTTTTTACTTTTTTATTTAAAATTCCTTTTCCAGAAAACACTAAAACAAGAGGAAGCTTTTTGTTTAACTTGCTTTTTACCTCCTCAAAAGAAAGGTTATTATATTTATCTGTTACAAAAAGCTCATTATTAGTATTATCCAATTGCAATACATGATAGCATGTTTCCTTTCCAAATTGCACTCCTACAACTTGGATTGTTTTATCTTGAATAATTCTATTTTTAATTTTCTGCAACATTAATAAGTTACTGTTGGTTTTATAAATATATGCAATTGTGATTTTGATTTCTTTTTTGATCTTCCACTAAAAACCCACTTCAATACTGGAATTCTTGACAATAAAGGCACACCTGTTCCTGAATTCTCTTTATTTAACTCGTCTAAACCTCCCAACAATACCATTTCATTACTTTTCACACGTATCGTAGAATCAAAAGACTGTGTAGCAATTCCTGGTGGCGCATTTTCTCCTGCACTTCCTAAAAAAGAATTTTTAGTTACAACTAATTTTAATGTGATTTGTTCATCTTTTGAAACAAAAGGCTTGATATTGACACTCAAATCTGCATTTGTTTTTTTCCATGTACCAGATTGGGTTGTCTGATTACTATTCCCAAAGGGTACAATATTATTTTGTTGCTCAAAATAATACCCTTGCTCTCCAATAGTAAGTGTTGCATCATGCCCACTTAAGGTTGCTATTTTAGGTTTAGATTCAATTTTAACAATAGAATTATTTTCTAAAAATTTTAGATTCATATAAAATTGTTCAGTAACCTTTCCTAAACTAAATCCACCTACTATACCATTAAACATATCAATCAAACCGTTTACCGATTGTGCATTTAAATTTACATCTCCAGTTGGAAATAACACACCTGAAGTAGTTTTTGCTTGGCTATCCAAGCCTGCTTTCATTCCAGTTTGTACGTCGTGTGATTTATTATACTGCACTATAATAACCTCTAATTGCACCATAGGAACAACCTTATCTATTTGATAAATATAATTTCTTAATTCCTTTATTTTTGGTTTAGATCCCGAAACAATTAATCCATTTAACTCAGGAAATTCTTTTACATCGATATCTTTTTTTAATTCCGATGGAATAGAACCCAATACCGTTTCTATAGTTCTGTTTTCTAACTGAATTAATTCTGTAGCACGCAAACCTTCTTCATTACGTTTTCCTATAAAATAAAATCCTTTATCATCACTATTATATGTATAATCCTTTCCTCTAAAAGTAGTAGTTAACAAATCGTCAAAGGTAATTTGATTTGCTACTAATGTTGTAGTAATATCATTAGGTATACTATATAAGTAATAATTCAATTTTAATTTTTCCGCTGCCTCCATCAACACATCAGAAACAGTAGCATCAAAGGCATTAACATTTAAAAATCCTTGATCCGAGATTTCCACCTCATAAAACCCTTTCTCACCAGTTCGCCCTGTTGGTTTTTTTCTACCACGCCTTACATTACTTGCAGCTGTACTTCCATTTTTAGGCGTTTCATCTTTTTCTATAAAATAGGATCCGTTTTCATTTTTAGTAACTCGCAATCCATTTGATTGCCCTATCATATTTAGAATATCTTCAAACGGTCTGTTTTGAAAATACCCTGTAACCTTAGCACCTTTTAACTTAGGAGATACAATAACATTCCTACCTGTTTTCTTAGTAATACTTTCCGCCACACTATGCAAAGAGTCATTTTTTAAATTTACCGACAAAAATTCATTTTCTGCTCGATAACTCACATCAATAACTTTAGCTAATTTCTTTTTAGGAGCAACTACAACTGGAGCCTTCTTTTTAAATACAATAAACTTATTAATAAACTCAACTTCTAAATCATGTTTTTGAATTAAAAAAATGAATGCTTCTTTTACTTGAACATTATAATAGTTAGATTCTACAACCTCAATTAATTTAGGATCTGCATCAACATTCAATTTATGTTCTATTGCAATAGAAGTCAATAATGAATATAAATTCAACCCTGTAACCTCTGATATGATACTTTCATCTAATCCTGGTTGTTCTTTAGCCAGCTCATTAAACTTTTGTTCAATTGCTTTTATGTTCTGCTGTGCCTGACACCAACCAACACAAGTAAGTAAAATTACTATTATTATTTTTCTCATTTATTCTTATCTGTTTCTTCCAAATATTTTGAAAATACACTTATTTTATCCGTTAATCAGTATCGCATATACTTCCTCTAAAGCCGTTTCTCCTTCCGCAAAAAGCTTAAAAGCTTTATCTGACAATCGTTCTATATTATCTACACCATCATGCTCTAAATTTTGAGCATCTTTTTTTATTCTATTCGTCAACTCATAATCAATAGGAATTACCTCATAAACTGCTCGTCTTCCTTTATATCCAGTATAACGACACTGATTGCATCCTTTTGCCAAAAAATGTTTTTTTACCTCAAAAGGAGCTTGAAAATTTCGTGGTAACTCTTTATTATCAAAAACATGTTCTTCTTTACATGACGAACATAGTTTACGCAATAACCGCTGTGCTACTGACACATTTAATGTTTCTGCTATTAAAAACGACGGCACTCCCATATCAACCAATCTTGATATGGTACCCAATGCTGAATTGGTATGTATCGTAGACAACACTAAATGCCCTGTTAATGATGCTCTAATTGCCATTTTTGCAGTTTCAGCATCACGTATTTCTCCAAGCATAATAATATCAGGGTCTTGACGTAAAAAGGAACGTAAAGCACTCGTAAATGTTAAGCCTATATCTTCCTTTAACTGTACTTGGTTGATTCCTTTTAACGTATATTCAATAGGATCTTCAACAGTAACAATATTCGTTTTAATATTATTTAATAACTTTAATGTAGCATATAAAGTTGTTGTTTTACCAGATCCCGTAGGACCACTTATCAATACTATCCCGTTAGTATTTTTAACACCCTCTAGGTAAATAGCTTTCTCTTCTGGTTCAAATCCTAATTGATCTAAATCAATACTTGAAGCATCTTTTCCTAAAATACGCATCACTATTTTTTCTCCGTGTAATGTGGGTAATATAGACACACGAATATCAAAATCATCGTAATTTATTCTTCCATCTTGCGGTAATCTTTTTTCTGTAATATCTAGATTAGCTTTTATTTTAACTTTGTTTACAAGCTCTAAATAATTTTCTTTTTCTATGCGATACTTCTCAATTAATAAACCGTCAATACGCAAACGAACTCTAGCTTCCTCTTCATATACTTCAAAATGAATATCACTACTCCCTATTGCCTTGGCTTCAAAAATTAATTTTTCTAAAAAATCCTCATTATTTAAGTTTACACTTGCATCTTCAGTTTTATAATCGTTTTTTCTATAATAAACCGCTAATGCTTTTTCTAATACTACATCCTCAACCGCAATCAATTTTACAGTTTCACCCAGAAGCATTTCTAATTCATCACTAACTGCTTCTTCGTCAGAAGACGAAGTATAAAATGAAATTTCGTTTTCGGTTTGCTCACAAGGTATTACCTTATAATGCTGAGCAACATCAGCGTTAATTAATTGCTGTAATGCTACAGAAATTTGTATGTCAACTATAGTACTCAAATGATGTTATGGGTATAAAATAATTCTTTGCCTATACAAAAATCCACAATAAAGAATAAAATTAAGTATATGGATAAATACCCTGCTAAAGGAACGTGAGCTTCTTTGTTTTTTGTAAATAATAAATGACAAATTATCGAAAACAACATACCTGTACTAAAAAAAAATATATACGTTGTTGAAAAAAACAACGGGATTATTGCTACAAAAAAAACAATATCTCCTAAACCAATAGAACTATCTATTGGGTTTATTATTCTTTTTGATTTAACCGAGGCATATAGAAACAGCCCTAATAAAACCAAACTTAAAAACACTACTGTTGAAATAAGCTCATAAATATGGTGTTTTAACATCAAAAAACGAACTGTCGCGCCAATAAACAAAAATATAGGTAATGCAACATGAATTGCCCTGTGTTTCAAATCTTGAAAAACGACAACCAATAGCAGTACTAATAATATGATGTTAATCCCCAATAACATCTTTAATCTTTAATTGGTTCAGTTAATAGTTTTCTATGATCTATCTCCCAGGTGTTGAAATTACCATCGTCATCAAAATCTTTCACAGATACAGCTCTTGCTTTAAAAGAATTAACAGATGCTTCTATTATTTCTATTTTATAAACAGCTTGCCCACCTTCGTCTATAGTCAGTTCTTTCACAAAACCTATTTCTTCAAAAGAGGCTGAATATTTAGAAAAACGAATATTATGACTATTCTCAAGGATGTACACTTGATTCAACATTTGCTGGGCTTCAATACTTTTAGCTTGAGCTACTACAGAAGTCTGATTAGGCAATACCATCATTAATAGAATTCCAATAATTGCTAATACAATTAATATTTCCGTTAATGAATACGCCTTTAAATATTGTTTTTGTTGCTTTTTATTTTTCATTAGTTTTTTTTTATATAGCCAACATACTACTTATGTTATCAACCTTCGTTTTTCTTACACTTATATTTGAAAAAACATTCATTAATACCTTAAGAAGGTTCGCAAAAATATCACTTTTTTTATTGCTAACCGATTGCTACCCAATTATTTTACTTAAATCAAACATTGGTGAATACATCGCTATCATGATTACCCCAACTATTACTCCTATAATCATGATTATTAAGGGTTCTAACACCACTCCAATCATTTTTGTTTGGTGTTCAATCTCCTCATTGTATTGTTCCGTAAGTTTTTCAAACATCTCATCCAACTTATTTATTTGCTCAGCTACTTTAACCATAGAAACTAATTTATGGTCGTATACAGCATAATTCGATAAACTCTCTCCTAAAGCTGATCCTTTCATAATATCTAATCTAACACCTGTCAAACTCGCTTCTATAGGATAAAAATCAATCATTTTTTGTGTTAGCTCTAAGGAAATTACCAAAGGTGTTTTTGCAGAAAGCAATAAACTTAATGATTGACAAAATCTCGAAATAAATATTTTTCTAATCAACCCTCCAAAAAACGGCATCTTCAAAACTATCTTAGAAGTGATATCCCTATAATTCTCTTTTTGCTTATTCAGCACATGAAACCCAACGACAGAAGCCACTATCAATAAAAACACTCCAGAAATAGTCGAGAAATTTTGAGATAAGGCAACTACTTTTTGAGTTAATGGTGGCAAATCCGCACCAAACTGTTTAAATACCGACGAAAACATAGGCACTACATTGTTCATCATAAAATACAACACCCCAAAAGTTACCGCCAACACAAATACTGGATAGGTAAACACCGATACCAATTGCCTGCGCATTTTTATTTTTCGATCAAAATACTTTTGCAACTCTATAAGTACTTTATCTAATTTTCTTGTTTCTTCCCCTATCTTAATACTATAATATTCATAAGGAGAAAACTGTTTACTTTGCTGCATTGCTTCATGCAATGATTTCCCTTGAATTACCTGTAATTTAATATCCGTAATTAACTCCTGATCTTTCTTATTTTTATACTGACCAATAAGAATTTCCAATGCTTGTTTAAAATCAATTCCAGATTGAATTAAAATAGCCAATTCCTTATAAAATCGTTCTTTCTTTTTATCAGAAAACTTTGTAGAAAAACTAATCTCTTTATTTAAAAAATGAGTTTTCTCATTTTTAACACCTTTCGGCTTCTCCTGTTGCTTATATGCTGACAAATCAATTCCCATTTGCAAAAAACGTATTATTTATAATAGCTGACACCCCATAATCCTTAAAGTAAACCGCTTCCATCTGCACACCAAACAAATCATAAGTCACCTCAATTCGTTTAATTCTATTCCCTAAAAGTATATTCTCTTTAACAGCATTAAACCTTGGTACTTTTACCAAAAATGTATCTATCATTTTATCCTTCACACGTATTAAACTATCATCATGAGTATAATATTGTATCGTATCATTACTACTTAATAAATATACTCCCTCTTCAATAGCTATTAGTTTATTTGAATTATGAACATCTCTT
>Ga0209291_1000662_pt1 | contig 32518 bp, 33 predicted proteins | sample GOMGulsemesocosm_FD_184633 | JGI IMG/M metagenome (GOLD analysis project Ga0209291, IMG submission 184633) | Methane-oxidizing microbial communities from mesocosms in the Gulf of Mexico - GOM9B Gulf of Mexico (SPAdes) (version 2) | ecosystem: Environmental > Aquatic > Marine > Cold seeps...
TTAAAAAGAAAAAAGACGGCGAATTGCCTCAGGCTTCCACAGCAGCTTTACCAGATATTGTATTTATGTTATTGTTTTTCTTCATGACAGTTACTGTTATGAAAGACAATTCATTAATGGTAGAGAATAAGTTACCAGAAGCAGATGATATTGAAAAGCTAAATCGTAAAAACGATAGAGTTATGTATATCTACGCAGGGAAACCAGTTGCAGGATATGAGAAGTTCGGTGAGGAAGCAGTTTTACAATTAAATGATAAAATTGCACAACCTTCTGAGTTAAAGCAATTCATTCATGCTGAAAGAGCTTTGAGAACTGAGGAGATTATACCCTATATGGTTACAGCTTTAAAAGTTGATAGAAATGCCAACATGGGACTAGTTTCTGATGTAAAGCAAGAACTTCGTAAAGAAAATATGTTGAAAATTAGTTATTTGTCAGTTAAAAAACCTGAAGCTAAATAGGCTAATATTTAATATATCGCATAAAAAAAGCACTGCAATTGTAGTGCTTTTTTTATGCGATAAACTTTACTTTAAAATTTCAAGAAAATCTTCTCGTTCTATTTCTCTTGCGCCAAGACTTTCTAGGTGACTGGTGTGCATTTGACAATCTATTAGTTTGTATTCTTTAGTTTTTAATTCCTGTACTAAAGTTATAAAAGCTGCTTTTGAAGCATTACTTACTTTTGAGAACATACTTTCTCCGCAGAACACTTTTTTATCTTTTAAATCAATTCCATATAGTCCGCCAACTAGTTTTTCGCCTTGCCATACTTCTACGGAAGTAGCAACGCCTTGTTTGTGAAGTTTAATGTATGCTTCTGTCATATCATTTGTGATCCAGGTGTCATCTTGATCATCTCTTGTTATTGATGCACACTGTTGAATAACAGCTTCAAAAGCTTTATTAAAAGTTATATGAAAGAATTGTTTTCTCAATAAAACTCTCATACTTTTTGAAACACGCAGCTCTTTAGGGTATAATACCATTCTCGGATTTGGTGACCACCATAGTAAAGGTTCATCCTCATTATACCAAGGAAATATACCGTTGTTGTAGGCAAGTAGTAATCGTTCGGTTGATAAATCCCCTCCAATAGCAACTAAGCCATTTGCATCAGCTTCTGAAGGGTGTGGAAATACAATCTTGTCGGTTAATAAATACATGTTATAATTTAAAATATTAGTAAGCCTAGGATGTAAATAATTGAGCCAACTACTAATAATAATAGGGTGTATGGTAAAATTTCTCTTGCTTTTAGTTTTGTGATTCCTAATAAAGGTAATGCCCAGAAGGGTTGTAACATGTTTGTTATTTGATCACCATAAGCTAATGCCATTATAGCTTTTGGTAATGGAACCCCTAATTTCAAAGCAGATTCTAAAACTATCGGGCCTTGAATAACCCATTGTCCTCCTCCGCTTGGTACAAATATGTTTACTAAGCCTGCACTTAAAAATGTAAATAAAGGTAAGGTGGTTTCAGTAGCAATTGAAACAAAAAAACCTGAAATTTGTGTAACCATTCCAGTTGCAGTCATAATTCCCATGATACCAAAATATAGCGGAAACTGTATTAAGATACCTGCAGTACCTTTTATGGCTTCTTCTAATGCTTTAAAGAAGCTACTAAACTTACTGTGAAAAATTAAAGCTAAACTTAACATTAATAAATTGATTGCATTTAATGTAAAGTTCAGTTGTAATGCAGCTGCTCCATATTTAAAGCAAAATACGGTGAATAGTAATCCGCCAAACATCCAAGCAAGTATTTTTGAATGATCTAATTTTTCAGCACCTATCAAATTGGTAGGCTTTGTGTTGAATTGATATTCGGGTAAGTTTAATTGAGTTGGAGTTGTTTTTTTTGCAATGAAATATAAAAATAAAGGAGTTACTACGAGTATAGTTGCAAACAATGTTAAATTCCAATTACTAAAAATGGTGCTGCTCGTAGTTATCATATCGGGTAGTCCTGTAACAGAACTTGAAGATGTATTTGCTAATAATTCTTTTATCCTTCCATTTCCTGCAGCATCTAAAGGAGCCGATCCGCTCATTCCAGAATGCCATACCATTAAACCAGCATAGCCAGCTGCTCCAATAATAGGGTAGTTAATAGGTATATTGTTTCGTTGTGCGTATTCGGCTACTTTTCGTGCTAAAATTGCTCCAAAAATTAATCCTAACCCCCAATTCAAAAACGCGACTAACATTGTTGTAAAACTAACTAAAACAACAGCTGATGCAGTAGATGTTGTGAATACTACTAGTTTGTTAATTAATTTATCAATGGGTTTGCTTAATACTAAAACATGTCCTAGTACTAATATCAAAATCATTTGATAAGCAAAAACTAAAAGTTTACTGTTCCAAATTCCATTTTCCCAATGTTTTAATATGGAAACAAAATGATTGTCAGAATTTGATTCGGTAAAAAAGAACCCCAAAAAAATAGTTAGTAGTGTTAATAGTACAGCGATAGTAAATGGGGAGGGTAATACGCGCTTAAATATATTTTCTATTGTTTTAGTAAAGTTCATGAGTTAATTTTTACTGTTGAAAATTACGAATAATTTATAAAGATATTAGTAAGAAAAGTAAAAGCCATTTCGAAATTTATCGAAATGGCTTTTATGAACTATAGTTTAATTTCTAATGTGAATTAGAAAGGTAAATCATCATGATCTTGTTCTTTTAGATCTGAAGTAGGTTCAAAAGCATCTACAGGTGCAACTGGTGGCATTCCAGGAGCTCCACCTTGAGCTGCCATTAGGTTTTCAATTCTCCATCCTTGAATAGAGTTGAAATATTTAGTTTCTCCTTGTGGGTTAACCCATTCTCTACCTCTTAAGTTGATAGAAATTTTTACAGCTTGACCAACTTGGTATGAATTTAATAAATCACATTTATCTTGAACAAACTCTATCATAATAGATTGTGGGTATTGTTCTTCAGTAGTTAATACTACTTCTCTCTTTCTAAACCCATTACTCCCAAAAGTTTGAGTTTGCCCTACCATTTTAATTTTCCCTTGTACTTCCATTATTCGTGTATTAGTATGTAATATTTTCAATGTCAAAAATAGTTAAATTTGAACAGTTTAACACATTTTGCTAGTTGAAAAAAGTATTGTTTGTAATTATTTTATTAACAAAATTTTCCAGGCAGTAGCTACATCCCCTTTTTCAAGATAATCTTGTGCTTTTTTATGGATGTCTTCCTGACTTGCATCTAAAATATGAGGACAACGCTCCATAGTTTGTTTTTTAAATGTAGTAATATCTTCATTAGAAGGGATTTCTTCTACATTACCAAGCATTCCTAAGTCATTACCAGTTAGTGTTTTACTATTTCTAATGTGTTCGGGGATGGCGTCTACTCCAATTCCTAAGGTAGCAATAGGTTTAGGGATTTCAAAGAATCCTTCTTTTGCTCTACTATAAAAACTTCCTCCAGCTCTTGCAACCAAATCAATTTTATGTTGGTCAATTCTTCCGTCATCATCTAAAATATCTTCTTGGATATGAACTTTAACAACTTCACATATAATCATATTTCCAGCACCTCCTTCATCTCCTAAAGCAACAACTTCTTTTACTTTACATTCAAATTGAACAGGACTTTCGGCAACTCGAAAAGGTGTTACCTTTTCAGATGCTAACATTGTAAAACCAGCTTTTTCAAATTCATTTACACCTTGTTCATATGCAGTACTTGCTAATGACATTTGGTGCACCATATTATAATTTACTACATTTATTACTACTTCTTTAGTAGCAATGCAATTGTCTAGTGTGTGTTTGGTGGTGTTATCCTTTACACTACGTGCAGGAGAAAAAACCATTATTGGCGGATTAGCACTAAATACATTGAAAAAACTAAAGGGTGCTAAATTTGGTTTTCCTTCACTATCTACAGTACTTGCAAAAGCAATTGGTCTTGGGGCTACACTCCCTAATAAATATCCATGCAATTTTGCTACAGAAATTTCGTTTGGATTTATTGATAACATAGTTATTATTTTGATTTCAAAAATAGTTAAAATATGAATCAATAAATAACCAGTGCGTTTAAATACGTATAGTATCGCAAAAAACCTTATTTTAGATTACTTAAATTGTTTGAATTAATGTTTGAGAATAAAAATTTATTTCGCTGGGTGAGTATCTTAATTTCCTTAATATTAGTATCCTTGATATTATGGAACACCTATACTTTTTTCCAAAATTTCAAAGATGAAGAGCGAGTAAAAATGAATATTTGGGCTAAGGCTTTTGATGATGTTAATAAAGGTAATTTGAATGCAGAGGTTAATGAATTTTCATTAGAAATAATAAGAAGTAATCATACTACTCCTATGATAATAATGAATAATAAAGGAGAGTATGATTTGCACAACCTTGCTAAGGTAGCAAATCAGGATTCTTTAAAAGTTTATAAGTTGATAAGCAGGTTTCAAGAGGAGAATAGCCCCATTGAAGCAAAGTTTCAAGGTAAAGTATTACAGACCATATATTATGGAAACTCACCATTAATTAATAAGTTGAAATACTACCCGATGGCTTTATTGTTAATTATGTTTTTATTCGGAAGTGTTGTGTTCTTCTTTTATAAATCTACTAAAAATGCGGTTCAAAATAAATTATGGGCTGGTATGGCTAAAGAAACAGCCCATCAAATTGGAACTCCATTATCATCTTTAATTGGTTGGATAGAGATTTTGAAAATGGAAAATGTAGCGGACGATACTTTAAAAGAAATGTCGAAAGATATTGATAGGTTACAAACTATTACCGAACGATTTTCTAAAATAGGATCAATACCTAAATTGAATAGGAAGGATATTGTAGCAGAAACGAAACAGACATTTCATTATTTAAAATCGCGTTCATCAAAGTTGGTTCGTTTTTCTTTCGAAGCAAAAGATGAAGAAATTTATGTAAATTTAAATTCGCAACTTTATAGCTGGACTATTGAAAACCTTATAAAGAATGCTATTGATGCAATGAAAGGAAAGGGCGAGTTGCTGGTAAAGTTACATCAGTTGGAAGACATTGTGTATGTTCAAGTTACGGACACAGGAAAAGGAATTGCAAAATCACAATTTAAAAAAATATTCGAACCCGGGCATACCACAAAAAAGCGTGGTTGGGGATTGGGCTTATCACTTTCTAAACGAATAGTTAAAGACTATCATAACGGTAAAATAGAAGTGCTTTCATCTGAAATTGATAAAGGGACTGTGATTCAAATTAGCTTAAAAACAATAGCTTAATTTTACATTGCCTCACTAATTTTATTAGCGATGCTTTTAAAATCTTCTGGTGATAGTTGTTGTTTTTGAACAAAACGAGCATCCTCCATAGTAGTTAATGGAATCAAATGCACATGTACATGAGGTACTTCTAGACCAATTACAGTCATACCGACTCTTTTACAGTCGATTACTTTTTCTATTGCTTTTGCTACTTTACGAGAGAATTTCATCAATTCGACATATTCATTCTCATTTAAATCAAAAATTTTATTCTCTTCTTTTTTAGGAATACATAAGGTGTGTCCTTTTGCATTTGGATTAATATCTAAAAATGCAATAAAATCGTTAGTCTCTGCAACTTTGTAACAAGGTATTTCTCCTGAAATTATTTTCGTAAAAATTGATGCCATGATTTTTTTTTGATTTAGATTACTACTGAATAATAATAATATTTTATGAAGTATAGCCTGCTTTAGTCTATTCTCTTGATGGTGAGATTCTGAAATAAATTCAGAATGACGTATTTATATAGTTTTTAGTCAAATTTTGCTTTGCTTGAAAATAACAAGAAACACAATATGTTTTATATTCTAGAAATTTCTAATATTTCAAATTTCATAATTCCATTTGGTACTTGTACTTCAGCAATATCACCTACAGAGTTTCCTAATAAACCTTTTCCTATTGGTGAGCTTACAGATATTTTTCCGGTTTTTAAATCAGCTTCACTTTCTGCAACTATAGAATACACCATTTCCATTCCGTTTAACTGGTTTTTTATTTTTACTTTAGAATGGATTAATACTTTAGAAGTGTCAAGTTGAGATTCATCAATAATTCTTGCGTTAGAGACAATAGTTTCTAGTTTAGAAATTCTCATTTCTAACATTCCTTGCGCTTCTTTTGCAGCGTCATATTCAGCATTTTCAGACAGATCTCCTTTGTCTCTAGCGTCAGCAATGTCTTGAGAAGCCTTTGGGCGCTCAATGTCTCTTAATTGATTTAATTCGTCTCTTAAACTTTGTAATCCTTCTTCACTATAATAAGATACCTTACTCATAACGTCATTTTTTATCCCACTAAAAGGGTTTGTCATCTCGATGTTTTCATCGATTTGAAATATTTATTTAGCTAATTTTATTTATTTTGACTTAGTCTATGATAAAATTAACTTTTCTATTGATACTAAAACATAAAAAATCCCGTTAAAAACAGGATTTCTACTAACAAATATAATAAATTTTGGCATTTATTGTAAATTTGAGCTCATTTAAAATTCCACTATGAAAAAGATATTGCTAGGTATAATTATAATAACACTGTTTGGAAACTGTAAAAAAGACGATGCTATTCAGTCAAGTTGTGTTAGTGTGCTACTACCTAATTATGGTTTTGATACCGGTAATGCAATTAATACAAATTTAGCTTTATATAGTGGTATTGATTTTGCAGGTAATACACTAGAGATAAACGGGTACAGTGTGAGGGGGTTTGTTTTGTATAATACAGGTTTTTCAATAGTGGCTTATGAGCTTAGTGATCCTGCTCATGGACCAAATAGTTGTTCTAAAATGTCTTTATCTGGAATTGAGTTAAGTTGCCAATGTGATGATGGAAACAAATACGAAATGGTAACAGGTCAGCAAATATCTGGAACTACAGGTCATTGTTTAAAAGCGTATCGTGTTGAAAGAAACGGAAATATAATTAGAGTATTTAATTAATATGATTTAATCACTAGAAGGTTTTTGTCGATTAGTTTTTTTATCAGATTGATGTTTTTTATTTTTTAATCGTTTACGAATAACACTTTTAGGTGTTTTCGTGGGAATTCTTCTTTTAGGGATAATTAAATTCTTTTTTAACAGAGATAGGAAACGTTTTATGGCTAAGTCTTTATTTTTATGCTGACTTCTACTTTCCGAGCATTGTAATAATAAGAACCCTTCCTTTGATAATTTTAATTTCCGCTGAAGTAATGTTTTTTCATATTCAGATAGTCCTTTTGAATTTAGTAAGTCAAAGCTTAATTCTATTTTTGAAGAGACCTTATTTACATGCTGTCCTCCAGCTCCAGAGCTTCTAACGGCTTTGAAAATACATTCTTGTATAATAACTATTGTGTTCAAACTAGTCTTGGTGTGCTGGTTTTAGTAAATCGTTTACTGTTTTTACGGGATTGAAAGTTTCTAGAGGAACTTCTACAAAAATGGTATTCCAATTTGCCATTGCTCCATTCCATAAACCTGGTAACTCCAAGGCTTTTAAATCTTTTCCTAATTTGGTTTTAGCGGAAATAAAACCGGTGTTTACATCAACATATTTTAAAAGATCATATTTTTCGCCTTTAAAATTCTTAACTCCGCAAACTAAGTCTACGGGATTAAAATGCGTAGCGGCTTTCAAGATTCCTTTTTGTGATTTATTTTTTTTGTTTATTTGAGCACTTTCAACAATTTGTAATGATGTAGCTCCATTTTCATTTTTTACCCAGAATGGACCTCCACCTGGTTCACCTTCGTTTTTAACCATACCACATACTCGAATTGGGCGATGTAGTTTTTCAGACAAATATTCAATTTGATATTTGTTAGAGTATTTTTCAAATTCAGGGTTTACAACAATATTCAAGGTTGTAATTAAAAAATTTGCGATAGCAATTATTTCTTTCTCTGAAATAATTTCCTTTTCTAATTTATGTTGATATTCAAATACTTGCTTCTGAACTTTTAATAAAATACCACCTAGCATTTTTTTGTAAGATGATACTGTATTGTTTAGTTTTGAGGCAACTACATTATCGATATTTTTTATAAAAATAAGATCTTCATTAATATCATTTAAATTTTCAATTAAGGCTCCATGACCAGATGGACGAAATGATAATTTACCTGAATCATCCCTAAAAACTTCGTTTTTAGGAGTTACCGCTATTGTATCTGTTTGTTGTTTTTGAAAAGAAAATGAAACATCAAAAATGCAATTAGTTTTTATAGAGACATGTTTTTGAATTAAATTCAATTCTTGCTTGAATTTATCTTCATGGTTTTCAGAAATGGTAAAATGTAATTTAGCTTTATTTTGATTAGATGCATATGATGCGGCTTCAAAAAGATGTTCTTGAAACGCAGTTGATATTTCATTTTTATATTGATGAAATGGGAGTAATCCTTTAGGTTGATCTCCGTAATCTAGCTTGTTTTTGTCAAGAATGACCTTAACGAAAGCAATAGCTTTTTCATCATCGGTTAATTGGTTATAGTTTAAAGGAAGTAACTCTTGTGCTTTTTTATAAAAAGGAAGCTTTTCTAAGCCAAATAAAAACAAGGTCATTTCAGGAACTTTGTTTTTGTTGATATACGAATTTATGGATTCTTTTTTAGGATTAAATTCCTTTAGAAATTTAAATAAGAATTTAAACATTCTTGAAGCAGCTCCAGAAGACGGAATAAATTTTATGATAGAAACGAATTCCTTTTGTGCTTCAAAATAGGTTATAAACTCTTTTTTTTCAGTGTCGCTAAAGTTTAAAATACCGTTATTAATTGTTGCAGCGTCTTTCAAATTTGTTGGACTGATTCCAGTTTTGAAAAGCTGTATTTGAGAATTTACTTTCTCAACAGTTAATCCGTTATTTTCAATTTGAACAATGTCTTCGGTATTAAAATTCAATGTAATGTGTTTGTGTTTAAAAGTATATTTTGGTAAATATAAAGCTTTTATAGGTTGAGTAATAATCTTTATTTAAATGAAGGGTTTGTGGCTATTTTCCTTGATACACTTTCATTTCCATACCCATACCATAATTGTTTAGTCCCGACATTAATAGTTTGTTATTAGATACATTTTTCTTTTCAAAACGAATCCATTTATTGTTATCTAAAAAGATACGTTTGGTATAAGTTCTCTTATTAGGGATTTCATTTGTAAATGGTAATAAAGGACGGAAAGTAGTGGAAACTTTTACAATACCTTTGCGGGTTTTAACTTCTTGGTATTTTTTGTTTGGCAGTAATTTTCCTAGTTTATCAGTGTACCCTAAAATTTGTATGGAAACAAAGATTCCTTCTTTAGGAATGAAAATATCATTTTTAGTAATATCAAGTTCATAAACTGATTCACTCTCTTGAGTTACTCTAAAAACTACTTTCTCGTAACTAAGGATATCACCAGGTAGGCCATCTTGGTTTTCGTAAAAATTGACTTTAAATAAAGTGGAGAATGAGCGTTTTTTTGTGTTTGCTCTTTTGCGTTTACTCCAATCAGAAGCTTCGGTTTTTATGGGTAAATACAGCTTTGTTATTTGTTTTGTTTTTTTCTCCTCATTAGGAAAGAATACTGCTATTTCCGATTCTATTGTAGGCAACCAACATTTAAAATAATCTTCATGTAGGGTTGGTTTTAATTTCTTCATTTTAAACTTTCTTTTAGGCTTTACCTGTACAATGATTTCTTGTAGTTGATCAGCAGAAGGATTTAAATTGATTATTGAAGGTAAACTATCTGTTGCTATTTTTAAATCTTTGTACCCAATTGAAGTAATGAAAAGTGAGTCAATGTCGCTATATAATTTTTTGGTAAACACAAACTTTCCTTCTTCATCTGCAAATAACCCATTTCCGTTTCCGAAAGATATGGTAGCAAAAGAAACTGGTTCTTTAGTTTCTTTATCTTGAATAGTTATTTGTCCGAAGCTAATTGTACTTAGTAGTATACAAAGGGTAAGTAATGCTTTTTGAATCATTGTATTGTATTTATTTCTAATAACGTTGATAATGTACTAAATATTATAGAAAAACCCGCACAATGACAGATTTTAAATGATTTTAAAAGGATGTTTAGTTCCAATTAAACTCTTTTAGAATCTTAAAGTAAAAATCAAAATCTTTTAAAGGAACTTCTTTTAAACCTTCGGTTAAGTATATATCAGGAATTTCATTAACACTTAGTAATCCAAATTTTTGATAGCCATAATGTACATAACTATAATTATCATAGTTTTTAAAATAAACATAGCTGATCTCATTATTTAAATATGCCTTTTTGTAAAACGGATAAAACAGCAGCCAAAAACGATCAAAGTTTTCTTTTGCTTGAATATTATGTGTTTCGGATATTCCAAATCTTCTTTGTATTAATGCAAAAGACTTTCCTGTAGGATAAACATCCCATTTCTGGGTAATTCCATATAAATCGGAAATATTTTCAAAATCAAATTCACTTTCAGACTTTGATAATTTATTTTTTTGAATAGAATCTAAAGTTAGATTTCTATTAACGATACCTATGAATCGTCTTATTAATTGATCCTTACTTCCAATATCATTCAACTTTTTTAAATCAAGTTGTTTGTCAAAATTATTTTTCATCCATATAAAATGTTTCTCTAAATACATTTCTTTAAACCAGCTAGCTAACTCACCTTTGGTAATTGCATTGTAGTATACTTCAGTTCCTTTAAGGTAAATAAGTTGAAACCCATATTTCTCTACCAATATTGTCAACTCTTTTTTAAAGAAGTCTAAATCATTATTTCTAAAACTCTGACTTAATAAAAGGTGTTTTAGTTCAGGTTCATAACCGTATTTCTGCTCAAGTTTTAAAACTCTTTTTTTAGCAATAGGGTACTTTTCTTTCATATACATTACCATGTACGACAGGGAGTCATGAACAATAATGTCTCGTTGGTTTTGAGCGGCTACAAATGAAGAGGATATTGTTATGAATATGAAAGCTATAAAATATTTAAGCATAGAGGAGTTTTAAAGTATAATTTGATTTAGGTATGGTTTATTAATACAATTGAATCTAGTTTGTTAAGAACGTTGATAAAGGCTAAATAGTATAGAAAAATCCGCTCAAAGGCGGATTTTTCTATACTATCAAATATACAATTATATTATTTTACGGCTATGGGGTTTTCAACTTTGTTAAAGCGTAGGATTCCTTTAGTCATTACAATTGATATTTGGTTTTCATTTTTATTTAAGTGATAGAATCTATAAGATCCTTTTTTGTCTTTTTTAGCGACATTTTTATTAAATGATTTTGGTAAATAATTTAGGACAGAAGTAGTGAAACTAGCACAACTATTAATTTCTAAGTCCAAATTAAATGGTGTTGTATTCGAGTATCCTAAGGATAATTTTGCTTGATGAATATCAAAATTCATTTTTGAAGAATCCCATTTTTTAATTTCTACGGCCCCGAATTCAGATTTAATATCTATTTCCTTTCCAGAAAAGTTACTAATTGTGGTGGTTAGATATTCACCATTTCCAATTATGGTGTTAGTTCCGTTATTGATTATAACTGTTCCGTAACTACATTTTTTAAATTTAAAGTTTTTAACTTCATTAATAGTAGTGTTTGAAGAATGCAGGCCTTCTAATAGAATTGATTCTGATTTCCCAATTTTATAATCACTAAAACTCCCCCAGATGTATGCGTCTTTTACATATTCAACAGAAGAACTAGTTGAGTATCCAAAATACAATTTGGTTTTATTTCCTTTTAGTTTACCTGCGATTAGATTACCATAGCCAACCATCAAAGTTGCATCTGCCTCTGTTTCATCAATATTGATATTTCCAAACTGATTATATATGTTTAGAGGACAGTTTTTTGGTACTTTTATTTGAAAATGAATTTCTCTATGAATTTTAACTTCAGATGTACCTTGTGTGCCAACTGTTAAAATATTTTTTTTCGTATTCATTTCAAAAGTAATATATACCTTTTTTAATCCGTCAAGGACTTCATTTTCATTATCTCCATTTATAATTACTTGGGTGTCGATAACTATTTTATCTCCTTCCCAAGAGGTAATGTCTACATTTCCGTACAAGTTACCCAGTTTTAATTCGGGGTTTGAAGTAGCTGAGAATTCTTTATGAATTGTTTTTTCTTTAGTGTGTTTTCCGGTCCGTTTACCTGTATTGGCTATTATTAATAATGGTAGCAATAATAAAATGGCAAAAAGATTATTTTTAAATAATTTCATTTTCTAGTGTTTTAATTTCTTTAGTAATTTCAATTTGTTGCATTACGTTTTCTAGCAATTGTATGCGATACTGAAAATTATTTATCAGTGCTTTTACAATTCTTTTATCGTAACTAATATTCAACTGTTCTTGCAAGTTCTGTTGTTCTGTTTCTAATACTTTTAATTGGGTAAAAGCATTCTCTATAATTTCGTTAGTTTCTTCGTTTCGTTCTAATTCAATTTTCACCAACTCATTTTTAATAATACCTTCAAAATGAAATTGTGCATTAGCTACTTCTTGTGGAAAACTAGTATTTGTTGTTTCAACAATAACTGGAGTATTACTTACTTCTGTTTGAAATAAAAATGAAGTAGCAATACATAAAACTACTGCAGCCGCCGCATAATAAAACCAAGGTGTTTTCTTAATAGGTTTATTCCTTGCTTGTAACTTTTCTAAAAAGCGAGCACTATGTCCTGAATTCATTTTTTCAATATTCAATTCACCTTTGTTTTGATGAAAGAAGTCTTGGATGTTTTTGTTTTCGTTATGCATAAGCGTATATTTTTTTTCGTAAGCTTTCTTTGGCTCTTGAAATGGTTGTTCTGCAGTTACTGTAAGTCATTCCAGTAATTTCTACAATTTCATCATAATCAAACCCTTCTACGAAGTGTAAGGTTAGTAACAAGCAGTAGTTAGGCTTCAAGGTTTTTATTTGTTTAACTATTTCTTGAACTTTTGCATCTGTTAAATCAATTGGATCTTCAGCTTGTTCTAATTGATCTTCTATTATTTCTAATTTTGTAAACTGAACTTTGTTTTCTTTTTTTAAATGATTAATGGCCTTGGTAACTACTATCTTTTTCAACCAGCTTCCAAAAGCTTTTAATTCATTTAAATTGTGCAATTCATTAAAGGCTTTTAAAAACGCTTCTTGAATAATATCCTCTGCTTCAAATGAATTTTGTACAATACTAAAAGCAATAGAATACATGGCGTCACAATACAAGTTGTACACACTCATTTGAGCCTGTTGGTTATTCAGTTTGCATTGCTGAATGAGTTGTAAAGTGTTTTTTGTAGCCATTAATTTAGTTAGTTATTATAGAGACAAAAGTATTGTATGATTGTTACAGTTTTGGTTAAAATAATTCAGATTTATTTTCAGACATAAAAAAATCCGCGCAATGGCGGATTTTAATAAACAGCCAATAATGGCACTTATTGATTGTTATGTGTTTTGTTGAGCCAGTTAAACTCAATTTTGAATTATAGCTGCCATATAAAGTTAGTATTTAAATTGATTCGTTAACTTCAGTATTTTTATTGTTACTTTCAACTGCTGCTTTACGTTTCTCTACTATTTTTTTAAAATAGGAGTTTTCAGGATACATTTCTGAGAAAAATTCAACATCAAGGTGAGGTTTTTTCATTTCTCTATTAAAAATTACAGCGTCCATAATGTTTGAAATATCATTTTTCATATACATATTTCCTAATGGTCTGGATATTTTTGAAGTAAATTCAATGTCCTTTAAAGGAAGTAAACAATTTGTGAAATTAGATTGACCTATTATATACTCTACACTATTGCTTTTTGGAGTTTTTATTTTCTTTGTTCCAAATAAGCTATAATATCCTTCATACGCAGTAAAGCCAATTACGTAAAGAGAATTGTTATATTTTGTCTTTAAATAATCTCCCATCATTTGATGTTTTTGATAATAGTTCCCTGCTATTAATTTAACGATAGGGCTTTTCATTTGAATTTCAGAGGAGTTGTAAATAAAATGACTAGTTGCTCCCCAACAAATTATTTTTTTACCTGGGTTTTGTTCTTTCAACCAAATTAAGTTCTCAGCCATTTGTTTATCTCTAAAATCTGTTTTGAGATTTACATCTGAGATGTATTTTTTAGTACTAATTAAAGATTGAATCAAAAACTTAGAATCATCATTCTTATCGAGAGTATTTAAGTAGGTTATGATACGTTCAATATTGGCTATTGCTTTATGAGCATCTTCTTTTTTGTAGTTTTTAGAAAACTCATAACTCGCTAATTTAGCAAGGTGTTGTTCTAAATATTTCCAAGCATCAGTTTTAACTATTGGACTGTTTATTTTCAATAAGTATTTTTTTAAGTCCTTTATGTAGTTTTCTTCTGATAATTTTCCTGTCCATTGACTATCAAACCCAGAAATTATCAAAGGTGTTTTTGTTGATTCCTGTTGGCTGATATAATTAGCTAGAGGTTTAAATTCATTAACTGTAGACCATAAATAGAAAATACTTTTTCCTAATGAGTTTCTTACATCTTCTCCTCTTTTAATTTCATCCCATGCTTTTTTGCAATCATAAAAACCGCTTTCAAATGCTAAAATATCAAAGCCCATTTCTTGATGTAGAAATTTTATTAACTTTATTTTTGTTTCATAAGTAGTCGCTTCTCCGTGAGATTGTTCTCCGAGCATAACAATATCTACATTATTCAGTATTTCTTTTAATGGTTCAAATGAACTGAAGTCTTCATTGTTGTTTGTGACTTCTCCAAGATCGGTTAATTTGGATGTTAAGTCTATATTACTATCATCCTGAGAGAATAATAATGGTGAAAAAACAAATAGAATTACTGTAAATGTGATTTTTAAGGTATTCATAAATTTAGTTAGTTTTGATGATTAATTTAGTTTTACGCCGAACATGAATCCGGTTTCTGAAATACCATTATGGAATGATTTTACAAAATCAACTCTTAGGATCCGTACTTTTCCCCAGCCAATGTTGCTCAGTCCTACAGCATACTCACTGTATGGCTTTGTTCCGTCTAGAAGAGCAATGTTACTTGAAAGTACTAGATTGAAGTTTAATTTATTTAATAATGGAATTTTCCCTAAAAGATATCCTTTAAAGTTGTGTTCAGCATGGATTTCCGCATAATTTTTATTCGTACTTAGAGCATAGTAAGGTAATAAGGCGAACTTTTTTAACTGATTACTTTGTGTGAAATGTGTTTGATTTCCGTTAAAATGTTTAAAGTCGATAAATGAAATTTTGTTTGCATCAGTAAATAAACCTCCACTTACGTTGTATCGGAACTTTCCTTTATTTGATAATGTTATTTTCTGAGAAACCTGACCAACAAATAGGTTGTATTTATAATCAGAATTACTTGCTGCTAAAGCACTTTCTAAACTAACTTGAAATAAAGGCTTTTCACTATCATAACTGTTGTTGTATTTTCCATCAGGATATGTACTATACTCTTGACCTAATCTGTATTTTGCGTGTAATTTTAGTTTACTAATGTTGTGTTTTTTAAAACTAGGAGAGAAGTCCGTTGGATTTAACGGATTATTAGAGGTGTAATTTTTATCCTCGTCATTTATAATAACATAATCGGTGGTATTAACTACGGCTTTTCTGATTTCATGAGAAGCAGTTAGCGTAGTTCTAAAACCGTTAAATAATTCTTTTCCGAAAGAAGCTTTTCCGAAAGTATTGTCGTAAAACTTTGCATAATTATGCTCGAAAAACAAAGTACTTATTGAATTTTCAATTGGCTTTATTGGTTCTGATTTGTTAAACTGATTTAGTTTTCTACCAGCAGAAACGCTTAAAGTTGGTCTTGAAAAACTATTAAACATTTTATAGAAGTTACCAGACAATCTAAATTGTTCATCAGATAAACCGTAATTTATTTTAGTTGACAAACTAGTTCTACTTCCTTTCTCTTTATTCCATTTGAAGTAATATAAGTTCACGTCACTATTCCAACCTTGAACTGTGTTGTATTGTACTGCTAATAATGGTGAGCGTATACCCCAAGACCATTTCTCATAGCTGTTTCTGTGATTATACCCCATTAACAAGTCACCTATTTTAAATTTATTATTCTTTTTATCAATAGAGTCTAGATATACTTTGGATTCGCGGATAACCTGAATACTATCTTTAAACTTGTAATCCTTTTTTTCAACTTGAGTTAATTGAGTAGGTCTGTTGTTTTCCCAAAAGGTGTCTTCTTTTTTATTAGCTCCCTTTTCAACTAAAAATACTTCTTTAGTAAATGATTTTTTATCGAATTCTGGATTGAAGTTGTAATTGCTGTACATGGCAGTAAAAGTACCATCACCTTGCAATTTTAAAAACTTAAACTTGAAATCCATAGTTTGTGAAATCATAGTCCAGAAATCATGATTAGGGTCGTTTCTGAAGTTTTGTTTAATCACCATTTCTTCAAAAGCAATACTTTGCAATTGCTTTCCTGTTACTTTTAAGTCAACTCCGTACAATTCCCATTGCTCATCAACAATGTATAAATACCCTTCAAACACTTTATCCTGTGGTCGTTTCGGGGTAACTTTTATTTTGTTAATGGCAACACCATCTTCATAAAACAAATCTTCTAAAGAATAGTTGTAGTAAGAAAATCCAAATTTGGCTAATGGTGAAATCACTTCAGTTTCTTCTAATTCAATTGTATTGTCATAGAAAGAGAAATTAAACTCAGAAGCGGAGTTATAGCTAAAACCTTGTTTTTGACCACTTACTTTAGAGGCCAACATGTGTTCTTTAAAGTCATTAGGGGCTTTAAATTTCACTTTTGACATACTTTCGGATAAGTATACAATCCCATTTCTAGCAGAATCTAAGCCTACAAAAAAATCATCCATATCTTGCCCAAACATTTTTTTAGGTGCGTTTTTTATACTGTAAATACCTTTAGAATAAAAATCACATGTGTATTCCTTAATACGAGATAGATTCTGTTTTTGTTGTGCAATCGTACTTTTTATAATTGCTAATGCAGGATCAACTTTGGCACTAATATTTACCACATCTAAGGATACTTCACTTTCCTCCAAGGTTATATTAAGAGTGTGAGGTAATTTGGTAATTGAAATTTCCTTTTTTAAGGTTTTGTAACCTAAGTATTGAAACACAATAGTGTAATTTCCAGTTTTTGGAATTGCTAATTCATAGGCTCCGTTAGTGTTAGATGTTGTTCCTGTATAGGTATCAGATAAATAAATGTTTACGTTGGTTAAGTTTTCTTGATTCAACCCTGTAATTATTCCTTTTATTTGTCCTCTAGAAGCAAAAATAGTTCCAATGATTAACAGTAAAGTTAGAAGTGTTTTTTTCATTTTATTAGTTAGTTTTTTTCAAAATTAATATTATATAGTGTGGTTTAATGCCAATTAAAACTTAAAATTGATGTTAATTAGTGCTTAGTAGTCTTGTTACTATTTATAGTGAGATGTTTTTTTTATTTAAAATAGTAGCCTGAATTTTTTTGTTTTTAAACATAGAATTCCTTGATCACTTTGAAAAAGCGATTGCAATTTGTTAAATAAAAGAGGTTTTGTTAGTTAATAAAGGGGTCTGACTTCCTAAATTTTAAAATTCCATTGGCTAATTTTAAGAGCATATAATTTACACGGGACTCTTTAATATAATACCCGCAATACCTTTGGTTATTCCCTTTATCATCACAATGATTTCCTTTAAATTCTGAGGGGATAGATTTTAGTATGGATTCTGTTGTGCAACCACGTGTCAATAAGTTAAAGGCAAAAGGCGTTGATGAGTTATACCCTAAAGCTAATTTTGCATTATCAATGTCAAACTCAGCAGATGAGTTATTCCAGTTTTTAATGTCGACATAACCGTAATAGGCTTCAATCTTTATTTTTTCTTGAGCGAAACAGTTTTCAATATTGGTGGTTAAGTACTCCCCTTTGCCATCAATATGAGTATTTACATTATCAATCATTAAAGAACCGTAATTACAGTTGTATTTTAAATTATCCACGCTATTAATTACTCCGTTTGAGGAAGTCATTTCTACAATATCCAAAGTCTCTGCTTTTTGGATTTTATAATCACAAAACTGTCCTTTTATCGCACCGTTTTTAATATATTCAAAAGTATTGCGTTGAGAAAAAGAAGTCTCTAGTTTTGAAATCCCCATTAGTTTACCTGCCTTAATATTTCCATAATATGTTTTTAAAGAGATAGAAGCTTCTGATTCATCAATAGAGATGTCACCATAATTATTGTATATATTTAAATGACACTTTTTAGGTATTTTTACTTGATAATGAATCTCTCTATATTCATGATGTTTGTAGTTTTCTTTTTTTGTGATTATAGCTATAATTCCATCTTCGTAATTGACTTTGTATCCGATATCAATTCTACTAACAAGTTGTTTTGCCTCGGCTTCATCTTTGCCATTCACTATAACCAATACATCAACAATTATTTTATCACCATCCCAAGCAGTAATATCAATATTCCCGTACGAATTATGAATGTTTAACAACATTCCTTCAACAAACTTAAACTCTTTGTGAATCCTTTTTTCTTCTTGGTGCTTCCCTTTTTTTAATCCATTATTGGCAAATGCCATGAGTGGTAAAATGAATAAGAAACAAAGTAGTTTTATATTAAATAATTTCATAATTCTCTATTTTAATTTCTTTAGTAATCTCAATTTGTTGCATTACGTTTTCTAGTAATTGTATGCGGTATTGAAAATTATCGACTAATGCTTTTATAATGCGTTTATCATAATTTACTTTTAATTGCTCTTCTAATTTATGCTGTTCTTTCTCTAAAAATTGTAATTGAGAAAGTGCTCCGTTAATAAGGTTTTCTGTAGTGTCGTTTCTTTCTAATTCTAATTTAACGAGTTCACGTTTTACAATTCCTTCTAAATGAAATTGAGCATTTGATACATCGGTAAATGGGTTTTCAGTTTCAACTATAGTTGTTTCAACTTTATTGGATGAATTATTTATACTAAAAATAGTAATACAAATTATTAATGCTGCAGCAATATTCAAGTACCAATATTTGTTGTTGGATGATTTTTGGGCAGGAGTATTTGTCTGCTCTAGTTTTTCTATAAACCGAGCTCTATGTCCTGAATCAGGAGTCTCTATATCAAACTTATTTGTTTGATTATCGAGTAGTTGTTTTATATTGCTATTGTCTGACATTTGTCTAATTTTTTTCGCAAACTGCTTTTAGCTCTTGATATTAAAGTTCTACAATTTGTATGTGTAAAACCTGTGATTTCTACCATTTCTTCATAATCATATCCTTCAAGGTAGTGTAACGTTAGTAGTATTCTGTAGTTATCTTTCAAACTGTTTATTGTTTCTATGACCTCTTGTACACCAATGTTTGAAGTTTCTAATTCTACGCCATAATCATCATCAACAGTGTTGTTTAGTTTTTCAATATCAAGCGGATAAAATCTTTTTCTTTGCTTTAGATAAGTCAAACTTTTATTGACAACAATTTGTTTTAACCATTTTGGAAAAGTAATTTCTTCCTGTAAATTATTCACTTTAGAAAACGCCACAATAAATGAGTCTTGGGTAATATCTTCTGCTAAATCCTGTTGTTGTACTATTCTAAATGCAGTATTATACATCGCTTTAAAAAACAAATCATAGATGGCAATTTGCGCCTTCTGATCGTTTTTTTTGCAATTTTTAATAAGTTGAATTAATTCGACTTGATGCATTTATAAATTAGTTAGTTGTAGTAAGGACTATCCGTTTTTTGATTTGTTGCAGTTTGGTGTCATTATTTTTTTGCCACCTATATTTCAGCAATAATAAACTGTTGCTTAAAGTATTATTTACTAATCAAAAAAAGTAATGTCGTTTTCAAAGGCAGTACCAATAACTACTAGGTCTGCACCAGCATTAAAAGCAGCGTCTATTTTACTTTTTGATTTAATTCCTCCTCCAACAATTAGTGGGATGTCAATAGCACTAGAAACAAATGAAATTGTTTTTATATCGACCGATTCGGTCGCTCCTGATCCAGCTTCAAGGTAGATTAGTTTTTTTCCAGTGTATTGTCCGGCAAGAGCAGTATGAACAGCTGAGTCAATATCGTTTTGTGGAATAGGTAGAGTATTGCTTACTTTTTGAACAGCAGTTTCAACTCCGCCTTCAATAAGGATGTATCCAGTAGGAATAATCTCTAGATCACTCTTTTGTAATAACGGAGCAGCTTTTACATGTTGCTCTATTAAGTATTCTGGATTTCTTCCAGAAAGTAGGCTTAATAGTAAAATACCATCAGCAGTATTAGTTACCTGATTTACGTCTCCCGGAAATAATATTATTGGTAATGAAATGTGTTCTTTAAGTTTGAGAACTAATAATTCAGTTTCCTCATTTTCAACAATACTACCTCCTACAAATATATGTGTGGCGGGACTTGAACTGATTTTTATGCAAAGCTGTTTAATGTCAGAATTGAACAGCTTATCAGGGTCAAGGAGAATAGCTAATAATTTGTTGTTATTTGCTTTTGCTTTTAAAATGTCTTGATAAATATGGTGCATTAGGCTTTCAATTCGTTTGTAGCATAGACTAATGTATAACCTTCAAAAATATCAAAGTAAATTTCAAAATCTTCATTAAAAGGCTCTTTTAATATATGACCAGTAGTTCTTTTTCTATATAAATTAAATTCATCAATTGGTAAATGTTCTATAAACAGTAAGCCACCATCAGGGTGAATTTTAAACAAACTTTCTTTAGCTCCCCATATAACAGTTAGTTGTTCTGTAAGATTCTCTTTTACAAGGTATTCAGCTTCTTTTCCGATAAACTTGGATGCAATGCGTTGAATTTTATCTCTGTTTTTTTCAATATCCACTCCTATTTCAGTGTCAGAAATAGCAATTACTGAAAATTCAAATGAATGAGAGATCGTTATTTTTCTGCCGTCTTTTAAATGAGGCTTCCCATCTTCAGTATAATACAAATCAAAATCAGATAATCCAGCAACTTCTAATAATTTACGAACGGCTAAAAAACCTTTTTTATGAGACTCCGATCGCATTCCTGAAGTGCGTTTTTGACTTCGTTCATTTAATTGAATAGTCGACTCTAAATCATGTAATGACTCTTCTATTTTCCAGACAAATACAGTTGTAGTGTCATTATGTTTAATAATCTTATTTAGAGGCATATAGTTAAATTGTTTTGATGCAAGTAAACGAGGTGGTTGTTAAACGGTTATTAAGCAGAGGTAAACTTCAATAAAATAAACCCATTGGTAGGATTGAAAGTTATTGCGTACCTTTGCACACGCAAAATTAACACATTTGTGTTTTTTGTAAAAATACTATTTAATAATTAACCGCACTTTATTGCGGGCGAATAAAAATAAATAAAACAGCATATTATGAGTATAAAAACAGCTGCATATGTTCCGTTTAAAGTAAAAGATATTTCTTTAGCGGATTGGGGTAGAAAAGAAATTGATTTAGCTGAGGCTGAAATGCCAGGGTTAATGAGTTTACGTGAAGAGTATAAAAATGAGCAACCACTAAAAGGAGCTCGTATTGCAGGATGTTTACACATGACTATTCAAACTGCTGTTTTAATTGAAACATTACAAGCTTTAGGGGCAGAGGTTACTTGGAGTTCTTGTAATATTTTCTCTACACAAGATCAAGCTGCAGCTGCAATTGCAGGAGCAGGAACTGCTGTTTACGCTTGGAAAGATATGACAGAAGAAGAATTTGATTGGTGTATTGAGCAAACCTTATTTTTTGGAGAAGACAAGCAACCACTAAACATGATTTTAGATGATGGTGGTGATTTAACAAACATGGTATTAGATAAATACCCTGAGTTAGCTGCTGGAATTAACGGATTGTCAGAAGAAACTACAACAGGAGTTCACCGTTTATACGAAAGAGTTAAAAACGGAACATTACCAATGCCAGCAATCAATGTAAACGATTCTGTTACAAAATCTAAATTTGATAACAAATACGGATGTAAAGAGTCTGCTGTAGATGCTATTAGAAGAGCTACAGATATTATGTTAGCAGGTAAACGTGTAACTGTTTGTGGTTATGGAGATGTTGGTAAGGGTACTGCTGCATCTTTTAAGGGGGCAGGTTCTATTGTTACTGTTACCGAAATTGATCCTATTTGTGCTTTACAAGCTGCAATGGATGGTTTTGAAGTTAAGCGTTTAGAAACGGTTGTTGCAAATTCTGATATCATTATTACAACCACTGGAAATAAGGACATTATTCAAGGACGTCATTTCGAAGCAATGAAAGACAAAGTTATCGTTTGTAACATTGGTCACTTTGACAATGAAATTGACATGGCTTGGTTAAATGGAAATCATGGTAACACAAAAGATACTATCAAACCACAAGTTGATAAATACAATGTAAATGGAAAAGATATCATCATTTTAGCTGAAGGACGTTTAGTAAACTTAGGTTGTGCAACTGGGCATCCAAGTTTTGTAATGTCTAACTCATTTACAAACCAAACTTTGGCTCAAATCGAATTATGGACAAATGCAGGAGCGTATAAAAACGAAGTGTATATGTTGCCAAAGGAATTGGATGAGAAAGTAGCAAAATTACACTTAGCAAAAATAGGTGTTGAGTTAACTGAATTACGTGAAGACCAAGCAAGTTATATTGGAGTAACAGTTGATGGGCCATACAAGCCAGAGCACTATAGATACTAATATTTTAGAGTCTTATATAAAGAACCTCGCAATGCGAGGTTTTTTTATGCTCAATGTTTATGTAAACAAAAAAAACCTGAAACATATGTTTCAGGTTTTTTTTGTTTTTAGTATATGAGGTTTTATTTATTAGCCTCATTAATGTATTTTTTCAATGCCATTGTCATTGAAGGGGTTTCTGGTGATGGTGCTTTTATATCAATTCTTAATCCAGCATCATTGGCAGCTTTAACTGTCGTATTTCCGAATACAGCAATACGTGTTTTGTTTTGCGTGAATTCAGGGAAATTCTTTAATAAAGAGTCAATACCAGATGGACTAAAGAAAACCAATATGTCATACGTCACGTTCTCTAAGTCAGATAAATCACTTACAACAGTTTTATATAATGTAGCTTCTTTCCAAGTAACTTTTAATTCATCTAATGTAGTTGGAATTAAAGGTTTTAATTTATCAGAAGATGGTAATAAGAAAGTTTCGGTCTTATATTTCTTGATTAACGGAACTAATTCTGGAAAAGTTCTTTTACCAACATATATTTTACGTTTTCTGTAAACAACATACTTTTGTAAATAGTAAGCTACAGCCTCTGATTGGCAAAAGTATTTCATGCTATCAGGAACTTTAAAACGCATTTCCTCAGCAACTCTGAAATAATGGTCTACAGCATTTCTACTGGTTAATATTACAGCAGTATACTCAGAAAAATCAACTTTTTGTTTACGAACTTCTTTAGATTCTATCCCTTCTACATGAATAAAAGATCTAAAATCAATCTTTACTTTTTGTTTTTCAACCAAGTCAAAATAAGGTGAATTTTCAACTTTTGGCTCTGGTTGAGAAACTAAGATAGTTTTCACTTTCATACTCCCAAATTATTTAAAGATTAGTTTGTATTAAAACAGCCCCAATTAAAAAAGGTGCAATTTCAAGAGCGCAAAGATACAAAATAAAATAAAACCAATGCTTTAAAAATATTTTTTGATTGTACAGTATTATAATTGTGATACTTATCAAATAGAATAAAAATAAAATTCCAATACTTAAGTATATCAAAAAAGCACTTGGATTAGGTATAATGTATAAGAAAATTATGTTCGCTAAAAATAAAAATAGACTGATAAAGTTAATGCAAGTTAGTTTTTGAAAGTTGTAGTTTTCAAAAATGGAATTTAAATCTAGAATTTCAAAAATTATTTTTTCAATCAAATATTTTGATATAAAATAACTGTTTATGAAAATAAAGATAATTATAAAAAAACCAATACTAGGATTAGGGAAGTAGTCTAGATGCTTTAGTGTAATGTATATAAAAAGAGAGATGTTTATTGCAAAAAACAGATAAAACAAACTGTTGAATAGATTCTTTTTTTTATCACCTTTATTATGAAGTATAAAATACTTACCATTGGTAAGTACGCTTAAAAATTCTTCAAATTGGTAACTATATATCTTTTTGAGATACATAATTACCAATAAAGAACCCAAAAGTAAATGGGTTAGGTATTCGTTATATTCAATATTTCGTAATAGAAAATCCATCCTTGCAAAACTACTCAATTTAAATGTAGTTACAATTTTAGAAAATATTAATAAAATTAAAATTTTAAAAGATTACTTTTACCACCAATATGAGAGATACATTAGTTGTTATACCTACATATAATGAAATTGAAAATATAGAAGCAATTATCAAAGCCACTTTTAAAGTGTCTTCCGATGTTGAAATTCTTATTGTAGATGATAATTCTCCAGATCAAACAGCTCAAAAAGTTATAGACCTACAAAATGAGTATCCTGAAAGGTTGTTTCTTGAAAAAAGAAAAGGAAAGGAAGGTTTAGGCACAGCTTATATTCATGGTTTTAAATGGGCGCTGGAACGTCAATATGAGTATATTTGTGAGATGGATGCAGATTTTTCTCATAACCCAAATGATTTAATTAGATTACATCAAATGTGTCATGAAAATGGTGCTGATTTAACAATTGGTTCAAGATATAAGTCAGGAGTCAATGTAGTTAACTGGCCAATGAATAGAGTATTGTTGTCATATTTTGCTTCAAAATATGTTCAAATAATAACTCGTATGAATATTAATGACGCAACAGCTGGGTTTATATGTTATAAGAGAAGAGTTTTAGAAGCTATAAATTTCGATAAAATTCAATTTGTAGGTTATGCTTTTCAAATTGAAATGAAATTTAAAGTTTATGTAAAGGGGTTTAAGATTGAAGAAGTACCAGTGATTTTTACAGATAGAACTAAAGGAACTTCAAAAATGGATGGCTCAATTATCTCCGAAGCAGTGTTTGGAGTAATTTTAATGAAGATAAAAAGTTTGTTTAGTAAATAGAGAACACAAAAAAAAGGTAATGAGTAAACTAAACCTGTGATTTGTGTTGAGAATGCAGTAATGTTAATCCCATTAGTGGGAATAAACTTAAGATGTTATGAATAAAGTATTGATTAAGAATGCAAATATCGTAAATGAAAATAAAATTTTTCATGGTGATGTGTATGTAGAAGGAAAGTATATTGTTGAAATTGCTGATCAAATTAGTGCAAAATCTCCAGATGTAAGTGTTTACGATGCAGAAGGTAAATATTTATTACCAGGGATAATAGATGATCAAGTGCATTTTAGAGAGCCAGGATTAACGCATAAAGCTACTATAGAAACGGAATCTAGAGCAGCAGTATCAGGAGGAATTACGTCTTTTATTGAAATGCCAAACACAAACCCTCAAACAACAACGATTGAGGAGTTGAATAATAAGTTTAAAATAGCAAGAGCATCATCTTATGCAAATTATTCATTCATGTTTGGAGGAACAAATGATAATTTGGAAGAGATCATGAAAGTAGACTCATCTAACGTAGCTGCTATAAAATTATTTTTAGGTTCTTCAACTGGAAATATGTTGGTTGATAATGAAGAAGTCCTAGAAAAAATATTCTCTAGTACAGATATGTTGATAGCCGTGCATTGTGAAGATGAAGGTACAGTTAGAGAAAATTTAGAGAAATATAAATCAGAGTTTGGGGATGATATTCCTATGAAATACCATCCTATAATCCGAAGTGAAGAAGCTTGCTATATATCGTCTTCAAAAGCGATTGAATTGGCTAAAAAAACTGGTGCCCGATTACATGTGTTTCATTTATCTACAGCAAAAGAAACCAATCTTTTCACAAATAAAATTCCATTAGAAGAAAAGAAAATTACTGCTGAAGTATGTGTACACCATTTATGGTTCACGGATAAGGATTATGATGAAAAAGGAACTTTGATTAAGTGGAATCCTGCAGTAAAAACTCAAAAAGATCAAGATGGGTTATGGGAAGCCTTATTAGATGATAGAATTGATGTTATTTCAACCGATCATGCTCCTCATACAAAAGAAGAAAAGGACAACCCTTACACTAGCGCTCCATCTGGTGGACCATTAGTACAACATGCTTTGGTAAGTATGCTTGAAGCGTATCATAATGGGAAAATTGGATTAGAAAAGATAGTAGAAAAAATGTGTCATAACCCAGCCAAGTTGTTTAATGTAGACAAGAGAGGGTATATTAAGGAAGGTTATTTTGCTGATATGGTTTTAGTTGATTTGAATAAACCATGGACGGTTACTGAAGATAATATTTTTTATAAATGCGGATGGTCTCCTTTTGAAGGGAATACTTTTAAATCAAGGGTGTCACATACATTTGTGAATGGTAGCTTAGTGTATAAAAACTTCAAATTTTATGAGTTAAAAAAAGGAATGCGATTAACGTTTAATAGATAGTTATGAAAAGGTTTTTATTAATTTTATTATTAATAACAGTTTCTTGTGATAAGAGTTTCAAGGCTCCAGAGCCTGATAACTTAATAGATCAGCCAGTGATGGAGGAAATTTTATATGACATAAGTTTACTTAAAGCTGCAAAAAGTAAAAGCTATAAGATCCTTAAGGATAATAAAGTTCAGGCTGATGTTTATATATATGAAAAGTATAAAATAGATAGTATTACTTTACGTCAAAATATAGAGTATTATGCTACAGAATCTTTTAAAACAGCTAAGGAAATTGAAGAACGTATTAAGTTAAGGTTTGAAGCAGATAGATCCAAAGTAGAAAAAATTATTCAGGATAGTCTTAAAAAGCAGAAAAAACTGGATAGTGTTAAAAAGAAGGAGGATTTTGATAGTCTTAAGTTATTAACTAAAAAAGATAGAGGAGAACCTTCAGTTTTAAAAAAAGACATAAAATAAACTCTTCAAAAGTTACTTAAGTGTATTTCACCGATGATATCATATGATTGTCGGTTTTTTTTATTTTTATCAAATAAATAATTTCTAAAAAAGAATTTTGCGAAAAAATAGGGTTTTTGCTCATTACATTGTTATATATGTATTAAATAGTCTTTTGAGTTGTTTTTCTTATGTGTGAAATTGGTATTGAGTACTGGTTGTCAGTTTGTTACCAGTGTTTTTTAGTATACATTAGCCATCTTAAATAAAACTATTAACCAATAAGTTGTTTTAAATAAATATTATAATGAAAAGAAAATTATTATTATCAGTATTACTTCTTGTATTTGTCTTTACAGTACAAGCTCAGGATATTATTGAAGCTAGCGGAGAGACAATTAGTGAAGTGGAAAGTGCTAAACCTGAAGTATTGACGGCTAATTTTGATTTTATAGTTACGGATACTGGAGTGAATAGTAAAGAACATGAGTATGGATCTGGTTTTTTTAAGCAGAAGTATATTATAATATCTGCTAAGAAAGTAGGAGGATTAGGAGGAACTAAAGATCCTTTAACTGGTGAGCCACATTCTCAAATATATTGTGCTACAATTAAAAAAACGGGTGATTTAGATAGATTAGGGTTGTATTCTAATATATTAAATACTGACGATAATGAAGGAACTATTACTTTTTCCCCTGATCAAAAAACGGTGTATTATACAAGAAGTTTGTTAGGAGATAAAAGGAACTATCAATTATATAGTGCCAAAGACTTGGTGGGTAATGGTAGATGGGAAAATGAAAAAAGTATTCATTTTAACAGTGCTGACTATTCAGTTGAAAACCCATATTTATCTGAAGATGGTAAAACATTGTATTTTGCTTCTGATATGCCAGGTGGTTTTGGAGGGTATGATTTATATTCAGTGAATGTAAATGAAGATAATACAATTGATAATCCAGTAAATCTTGGTGGTAAAGTAAACACTCCAAATAATGAGCGTACTCCTTTTATAGATGAAAAAGGGAAGTATTTTTATTTCGCTTCAGATGGTCATAACACTATGGGGGGGCTAGATGTGTTTAGAGCTAGGAATGTAAAAGGTGAATTTGTTAGACCTTTAAATTTAGGAGCTACAATAAATAGTCCAGAAGATGATTATGCTTTTATGTTGGCCAATGAACAACGTGGATATGTTACTTCAGCAAAATCAGGTGGTAAAGGAGGATCTGATGTATATAAACTTAGGTTAAAATATAATAAACAGTCTATAAAAGGTGTTGTTAGAGATGAATTAACAAAAGCTATTGTCGCTGACGCAGTAATTGAAATTGTAGATATTGACGGTAATGTGATTCCTGTTAAAACAAATAAGTCAGGAGAATTTTCTACTTATGTAGATCCTTATGAAGTGTATACTGTTAACACGAAGAAAGAAGGGTATAATGATAATGTAATTGAATTGCCAACAAATTCTGCAACCCAACGAGTGTTTAAAGTTGAGGTTAATTTAGAGCAAACAGCTCCAGAAATTGTTGAGGTTGATGGAAAATCAATGATTAAAATTGAAAACATTTATTTTGCTTTTAATAAGGCTAATATTAAACCAGTATCAAAAATGTCATTAGATAAAATTGTAGGTGTATTAGAAGAAAACCCAGCAATGAAAATAGAAGTTAATGCACATACTGATATTAGAGGTACAGCTGCGTATAACTTAGCGCTATCTAAAAGAAGAGCTGCTTCTACTATGAGATATTTAATCTCTAAAGGAATTAAAGCTGACCGATTGATATCCGAAGGTTTTGGTGAGTCACAAACAATAATTGATTGTCTTACAAAAGAATGTTCTGATGAAGAACATGAAATTAACAGAAGGATAGAATTTGTTATAATTAACTAGAGTTTTATAGTTAATCCTACTATATTTATTCAAAAAAGCTACCCAATATCAGGGTAGCTTTTTTATTGAGGTTTATTTAAGTTTTGTTGCGCGTGAATAACATTTCATCGAAAAGATACATTTTTAAGTGCATTTCATCGATATTAGGTGTATTTCGTCGATACTACATGATTTAAGAGGATATGGTAATGTTTTCCTTTTTTAATTGAATTATTCTTATTGATTTCTTTTAAATGTTGTTGATAGTTAAATTGGCTATTGATAAAAAGCTTAAAAACAGTAGTTTGCGCCTTTTTTTGATTTTATAATTGTAGTTATTTGATATATATTTACTTTGTAATTAATCAATATAATAATCTTGGGGGTTGTTTTTTAAAAGAAAAATAAGATGAAAAAAAGTATCGTTTTAGTAGCAGTAGTATCAGTTATGTTTGCATCATGTGGTAGAAGCGGATGGAGTTGTAAAAAACGTTATTGTGATGTTAAAAAAGATAAAATAGAAACATTCAAAAATCAACTACTAGTTGAGCAAGAATGTGTTGCGGTTCAGCCGTAAGCTAACGTATATAGTACAAAAAAGGGCTGTGATAAAATCACAGCCCTTTTTTAATGCTTCTTTGTTTTCCAAATTAGATAATGAACTAAAAATTCAATTTTGATATTGGATAATCATTATTTAATATAGTTCTAATAACATCAGTAGTACTATTTATGTAAAACTGGTTTGTAGGACTTTCGTTAGAGCTAAAATCATCTTGTTTGTTAAGTATACTTTGTACTTGTTTGGCAACGGCTTTTCCAGAATCAATTATTGAAATATTTTCAGGAATTATTTTTTTAATTATAGGGATTAAAAAAGGGTAATGTGAGCATCCTAATACTAAATGATCAATGTCTTCTTTAATCATTGGCGTCAAGTATTTAGTTAGTAAATTTATCATTTCCTCTGAGTTAATATTCCCAGATTCAATTAATTCCACTAAACCTACACCTACTTGTTCTACGATTTTAATGTTTTCGGAGTACAATTCTGTGGTATTGTTAAACAATTCACTTGATAGGGTTCCTTTAGTAGCTAAAATTCCAATAGATTTAGTTATAGAATTTAAAGCTGCTGGTTTTATAGCGGGTTCAATTCCAATAAAAGGTACGTCATAAGTGTTTCGAAGTTGTTTTATGGCGTTTGTAGTTGCTGTGTTGCATGCGACAACGATTAGTTTACAACCTTTCTTTAGTAGTAAATCAGTGTTTTTAAAACACAAGTCAATAATCTCTTGTTTGCTTTTTTGTCCGTATGGAGCATTGATACTATCAGCTAAATATATGCTACTCTCATTGGGGAGTAATTGGTGAATTTCTTTCCATATAGAAATTCCACCTACTCCAGAATCAAAAACACCAATGGGATTGTTGTTTGTCATAAATCAATGTCTATTCGGTATAATTTCACGTCGAGTATGAATTACAGTATTGTTTTTAGAAAAGTAAATCTCTAGAGGTTAGTCCCGTAGCTGGGATTAAAAATGTCATTACCAATAAGTTTCCTTAATAGTAATGACATTTGGATGTAAAATAATAATTAAGAAACTGCTTTTAGTTTGCTTAATGTTGATTTTGTTAATTTCTTTTCAGCGTAATTTTTATCTACAACTAAGTTTTTGTCTTCAGCACTTGGAAGTTCAAACATAGCGTCAGTTAAAATAGATTCACATAAAGAACGTAATCCTCTTGCTCCTAATTTATATTCAATTGCTTTTTCAACAATGTACTCTAGTGCATCGTCTTTAATGTCAAATGTGATGTCATCCATTTCAAACAATTTTTTGTATTGTTTGATGATGGCATTTTTAGGCTCTGTTAGGATTGCTCTAAGTGTTTTGGTATCTAACGGATCCATGTATGTTAATACAGGAAGTCTACCTATGATTTCAGGTATTAGTCCAAAATCTTTTAAATCCTTAGGAATAATATATTGAAGTAAGTTGTCTTCGTCAATTTTGTCATCCTCTTTCGAAGCGCTATATCCAACAGCTTGCATGTTTAGTCTTTTGGTGATAGCTCTTTCAATACCATCAAAAGCTCCACCAGCAATAAATAAGATATTTTCAGTATTCACTTCAATAAACTTTTGGTCTGGATGCTTCCTTCCTCCTTTAGGTGGGACGTTTACAACAGTTCCTTCTAAAAGTTTTAATAATGCTTGTTGTACACCTTCACCAGAAACATCTCTTGTTATTGATGGATTATCACTTTTTCTTGCAATTTTATCTATTTCATCAATAAAAACAATTCCTTTTTCAGCTTTTTCAAGATTGTAGTCTGCTGATTGTAAAAGACGCGTTAAAATAGTTTCAACATCTTCACCTACATAACCAGCTTCGGTTAGTACCGTTGCATCAACAATGGCTAAAGGGATATTTAACATTTTAGCAATTGTTTTTGCCATTAATGTTTTCCCAGTACCAGTTTGACCAACCATTACGATATTACTTTTCTGTATTTCAATATCGTCATCACTAGGTGGTTGTAATAACCTTTTGTAATGATTGTAAACTGCAACAGAAATCACTTTTTTACTAAATTCTTGACCAATAATGTATTCGTCAAGAAAAGCTTTAATGTCCTTAGGTTTCCTTAAACTTAATTCTGCAGATAACGCATCATCGTTGCTTTCGGTAGCCTCTTCTAAAACAATTCCATGAGCTTGTTCAATACATTGGTCACAAATATGTGCATCTAAACCAGCTATTAATAAACTAGTTTCTGGTTTTTTTCGCCCACAAAATGAACATGATAATTCTTCCTTCGCCATCGTCTTTAATTTTATCTAGCTAATATTTCATCAATCATTCCGTATTCTTTAGCCTTGTCAGCTCTCATCCAATAATCTCTATCAGAATCGTTGTACACTTTGTCATATTCTTGACCTGAATGCTTTGCAATGATTTCGTATAATTCTTTCTTTAATGTAAGTATCTCTCTAGCTGTAATTTCAATATCACTAGCTTGACCTTGTGCACCTCCTAATGGTTGGTGAATCATAACTCTAGAGTGAGTTAATCCTGATCTTTTACCTTCGGCTCCTGCGCATAATAACACAGCTCCCATTGATGCTGCCATACCTGTACAAATAGTCGCTACATCTGGTTTAATGAATTGCATAGTGTCATAAATACCAAGTCCTGCATAAACACCTCCACCTGGAGAGTTGATATAGATTTGAATGTCTTTAGACGCATCAATACTCTCTAAGAATAATAATTGAGCTTGAACAACATTTGCTACCTGGTCATTAATTCCAGTTCCTAAAAAGATGATTCTGTCCATCATTAAACGAGAGAATACATCAAAAATAGCAACATTCATTTGTCTTTCTTCAACAATATTAGGGGTCATACCTTGTGGGTACATACTACTTAATATTTTGTCGTAATGCATGCTGTTTATTCCGTGGTGCTTTGTAGCGTATTTTTCAAATTCTTTACCGTAATTCATATTGAAGTATAATTTTTTATCAATTTAAACAAAAAAGCGTCAAACAAAAAAGTTTAACGCCTTAAAGATACTTAATTTTGTTTGTTAATTTT
>Ga0209291_1000664_pt1 | contig 32472 bp, 22 predicted proteins | sample GOMGulsemesocosm_FD_184633 | JGI IMG/M metagenome (GOLD analysis project Ga0209291, IMG submission 184633) | Methane-oxidizing microbial communities from mesocosms in the Gulf of Mexico - GOM9B Gulf of Mexico (SPAdes) (version 2) | ecosystem: Environmental > Aquatic > Marine > Cold seeps...
TCTTTATATTTTGATTTAATCTGTCGGTTTTATAATCGATCTTTTTAATACTATTCTTCTCCAAATCATTTTGCAATATTTATCATACAAATAGTACTAGTTTAAAAATAGCATTAATGCCAACATTTTAGTTCAGTGAGTTAGTGTGATAATTTTTAGCTTAACTTTTTCGCTAAAATAATAATTTAAGTTGATAAATTAACCGGTCGGCCAATGAATATACGGTCAAACTGATTAACCACTACATGTGTATAAGATTCAATGTCATTTACCCTATATATTTACTTCACTCCCATTGTTGTTTTGTTATTTTACTGCTTATAATTATTAACAATTATGCTTGGTGTCAGTATTTGTATATCAACACATGACAAGTGCCTCAAATCATAATAAGTTCATAAACTTACGGGGAATATTATGGGGAAAAATAAAAATTTTATAATCATAGTACTACTTTGTTTCTCTACCAATGCATATACACAAACAAATGAATTAGACTCGCTATTTGACTTAAGTTTGAAAGAGTTACTTAACATAAAAGTGTCTGTCGCCTCGACAAAGTCAGAAACGGTCATTGAAACACCTGCCATTGTTTCTCGATATAATCGTATCGATCTCGAAAAGATGGGAATAACGACTTTAAGAGAGATGTTTAATTTTATTCCAGGTGTCATTGTTCAAGATTCTCTACCAGGATGGGCCGCAGTGCAAATTCGAGGTATAGATGAAACATTTAATCAAAAAGTGTTATTTCTGCTCGATGGTGTTCCTTATCACCAACCTTCTCATTCCTTAATACCAATGGAAGGCGTACCGTGGGAGTCGATTTCCCACGTTGAAGTTATCCGAGGTCCTGGGGCAGTTTTTTACGGAACTCAAGCATCGGGAGGCGTATTTAATGTTATAACAAAAAAAGATAATGGCAATAATACAGCGTCATTTAAAGTCGGCTCTAATAAGCTCAAGGAAAGTAGTGCTTATTATAATAAAGCGTTAACGGATGATTCTGCAATTTATGTAGCAGCAGAATACAGATCAGAGGATGGCTACAACGCCACATATAATGAGGTATTTCCGAATGTTGGATTAATATCTGATGAAGTCACTCGTTATTTAGACAGGAAGTCTGGAATACTCCGCTATAACAACCAAGAATTTGTCCTTCAGCTTCAAGCCTTTTCTGACACAACCGTTGGTATTAACGATGGTTTTTCAGACGAAAATACATTACAGCCAATAATATTGGACACTAAAGGGCAATTAATTCACATAGAGAATAGCTGGACAACGGATAACACCCGAACAACACTCTTTTCTGATTATAATTATTACACCTTTGACTTTCAGATAAACAATCTCTTTGCGCCAGGCGTTGATGCTCTTATAACTAAAGATAATGATGGAAAAAATGACTATAGATTTAGATTTGGCGGGAGTTTAACTTACAATATCAACGAATCGTTAGAATTAGCCGCCGGCGTTGAAAAAGAGACTCGATCAATTAGCTTTTACCGGCTCTATTTCCTAGACTCGTTAGATAACCCTCTAGGAACATCACTTCAAGAAGGCAAGATTGACGAACTTTCAGCATATACTCAATTGGATTATACGTTTGATAATTGGCGGTTTTTGATTGGTGGCCGATATACTGATAATGAAAAAAGTGGCGATAAAATAACGCCGAGAGCGGCTATTGTTTACAGATTTAATCAACATCAATCAGTGAAAGCGCTCTACTCTACTGGGTTTAATTCTCCTAACCCAACACAAACCGACATTAATCTGCCTGGAAATGTCATCGGCAACGCGTCTTTAACAGCCGAAGTCGTCAAAACCACAGATATCGCTTATTCCTATTCAAAATCAAATATATTATTTGTCGCCAATATTTATTTGTTAGAAGCCGAAGACTTCATCCTTAGAAGATTTAGCGATCCTGTCGGTGCAGTTTCCTTTTTTAATGAAGGGAGTTTTAAACGAAAAGGTGCCGAAATTGATTTTCAAATGGCCACCAGTGACAGTAAATTATTTGTCAACTTAGCTTATCAAAAAGAAGGGAATACAGAAGTTATTGATGACCCAACTGCTTTTAATATACCAAGACTAAGTTTAAGCATAGGAGCAAGTACAGATATTAACGACATACACAGTATTGGCAGTAATATCTCATATATAGGCGCACGCCATAACTTAGACGGTTATAGCGTGGTAAATATTAATTACACCGCAAGACTCACCTATTTTGACTTATTTGCGGTTGTTCGAAATGTTTTTGATGAAGACATATTGAATTCAGATAATACTTCTCAAGACAGTAACCTTGTCGCACATGGAGAAGAAGGTGTTAATTTTCAGCTAGGTTTTAAATTTCACTTTTAAGTTTTAAGTTTTAAGTTTTAAGTTTTAAGTTTTAAGTTTTAAGTTTTAAGTTTTAAGTTTTAAGTGAAAACAAACTAAGTCAAAATATAATATGAAAGATGTTAAATATAGAACAGCTATTTAAATAAAGAGATAATAGGTTCTATTACATAAGCTTACATATATATCACTTAAGCAAGCCCAAGCAGCGAGGATTGGAATTCCTTAAAGAATTACTATTTTTCTATAGCTAAATTTGTAATAATTATCGTGTGAAACTTGGTTAATTCAGGTTCAAAAAATAAAGGATATATCTTAAGTGCCCACGAAAGAAGTAGCAGAAAGGATTTCCAAACATCTTAAGTCTGATGATGGTCGAATGATGCGTACTAAGGATAGCCACAATAAAATTGTTAGTGCTTTTTTAAGTTTGCTTCGACAAGGGAATGTTAACCCCAGTGCGGAAGATGTTGCTAAAGAAGCTGGTGTTGGTTTACGTACGGTATTTCGACGCTTTAAAGAAATGGAACTGCTTTATCGGGAAGTGGCCACTGAAGTTCAAAATGCTTTTGGGCCTGAAGCATCAAAACCTTGGGCTTCAACTATTTGGCAAGAACAGCTAGCGGAGATGCTGACAAGAAAAGCAGACATCTATGAACGAATGATGCCTTATAGTATAGCCGCGCAATATCTTCGTCAAAACTCGACTTATTTAAAAGAGTTTAATTGTCGATGGTTAAGCATTGAACACGAAATTATAATGAGTATTCTACCTTTTAGCCAGGATGATGAACCAGAGTTATTTAATGCCTTAGAAGGTACGTTGAGTAATGATTCTTGGATTCAATACCGACAAAACCAACAGCTTTCTCCTGTGCAAAGCTATAACACTATGAAAGTAATAATGGACGCGCTTTTACAGGCTTACCTTCTAAAACAAACCGCAAAATAATACCGATAAAGAAAACTATAGCGCTCATAAATTAGAACACTATAGTTTAAGATTTTAAGGCGTTACCATATTATAGTTGCCATCAATTTTATCAAATGATTTAAGAAAGCTAACCAAATCAAGTTTACTACCCTCAACGGTGAGTTCATCACCAAATAAGGTTTCTTTTATACCGGCTTCACCAATAATTAAATCTATAAATAAAAGGTGAGTAATGTTAATTACGGTATCTGCTTTCTCTGATTGATTGTCTAGCTGTTCAGCTTCTTGGTATCGCTGATGTTTTAATACCGAATTCTTCAGTGTTAGCATGTAGCTTTCATTAATATCGGTAAAATTAACCATAAAATTTAGATGCTTATCTTGCGCTTTTTCTGCATTCAAACTGACCGAAAGTTTTGTAAAAAACTTGTCCACCGACATCGCTTTTAACACCTGCTTAAGATCGTTTAACTGTGTAATCTTTGATGAGAAGCCATTACGCAATTCATAAGCCCCTGACAAGTAAAAGTCGCGCCATGGTGCTGATTCAGATAAATAACCGAGCTGATCGTAAGTTTTCGCTAACAATGCTTTAGCTTGATTGTTGTCTGGCTCGGCAAATACGGCTTGATTTAATAGTTGTGCAATCCAGCGATATTCTTTCACCACCTCTTGTGTGTCTACTTGATTAACCTTATCAAACAGTCGTTGCGCCTTAGCAACTACCTTGTCGACACCGCCCATCATTTCAACATAACGTTGCGCGGTTTCTTGCTCTGGTAATGGGTCAAGCGTGGCAGGGTTACCGTTAAACCACCCCATGTAAAACTGATAAACCGCCTTAACGTTATGTTTTAATGTGCCGTAATAACCACGGTTAGCAAAGGTTTTAGTTAGTGATGGCGGTAACTCAATTAATTCGGCTATTTCAGTTGGGGTATACCCGGAATTTAATAAACGTACTGTTTGGTCGTGAATATATTTGTAGGTATCACTTTGCACTTGTAAAAACGACTGAATGTCATCCTGTCCCCATATCGGCCAGTGATGGCTACCAAAATATAATTCAGCGTCTTTGAACTCTGCTTTTGCTTCTTCAATATACTGACTCCACTGAGCGGCGTTTCTAACCTTAGCCCCCCTTAACGTATAAATGTTATGCATAGTACGTGAGACTAGCTCAGCGCCAGCAAAGGCTTTTTGCTGTGGTAGATAAAAAGTGAATTCAGCGGGGGCTTCTGATTCAGGGGTATATTGAAATGAAAACGGCACGCCATCAATCGTTAGTGAAGCAACATTGTGATCAACTATTTCTGTTGGCGGCATTAAACCAAAAGTACCGAAGGCAGGGCTTTTTCCTAAGCCAGAGCCGATATGACCTCGCTCATTCTTTGGTAAGAACTGGCCATACATAAAAGAGGCACGACGTGACATAGCGATGCCGGCAATAAGATTTTCACTGGTGGCTTCTTCCATAAAACCTTTCGGCGCAATAATGCGTAAGTTCGCCTTTTCAGCTTCACTAAGATGCATTAAAACACCATCAATACCGCCAAAATGGTCAATATGGCTGTGGGTAAATAAAACCGCTTTTATTGGCGCTTTGCCTAAGTGTTTTTGCGCAAATAATAGCGCCTTGCTGGCTGTTTCTTTAGACGTTAAAGGGTCTACCAAAATCCAGCCAGTATCACCTTTAATAATGGTCATGTTGGCTAAGTCGTAATTTCTGACTTGGTATATATCTTCATGAAGTTTAAATAAGCCATGAATATTATTTATCGCTGCTTGTCGCCATAAACTTGGATTTACGCTATCAGGCGCATTACCTGTTTTGCCGTCAAAGTTGATAAAATCATAGTCAGACATATTCCAGATGACTTCACCTGACTGTTTTTTGATAATTAAGTGTTCTTCTTTGGCAATTAAGCCTTTATTCGCTTGCTCAAAGTCTTTTACGTTACCAAAGGGTAAAGTTTCAATAAGAGCTTTGTTTGCTGCTTTTGTAGCAGGCGTTGGTGCAGTGAATCCATGTTCATTAGCACTTTCTTCATAGTGTACTGGCTCTGAACATGACATTAATACTGAAACGGTAAGTAAGTTTAAACAAAGTTTACTTAGGTTATTATTCTTTTTAAACATGGATACCTCGTTCTGGACTGGCCAGCTTTGATTAATATAGAGTTCATTAATATTAGGCTTATTGATTGAGGTGCATACACTCATCAGCTAAATCGCCCATTTTACGGCCTAACGCTATACTGGCCTGTTCGCGCAATATTGAAATTTGTTTTTTATCCCACTCACTTGCTACTGGGTGATCGTTTGCATTGTAGGAACTTGAGCGGATTTGGTAACGTTGCGCCATACATATTGCATCTCTTGCAAGCAGACGATTATCCGTGGACTTGTAACGGGCGATCCCACCTCTAATGGGTTTTATCCTATCACCGAATATACCTTTAGCGACTAAACGTCGTGTTGGCGAACTACCAATAACAAAACCGCCATCGGGTGCGATCATCGTTGCCGCGATAGATTCTTCATAACCTTCGACAAAACTAATCACTTCGCCGGTATTTTTATCTAACAGTCCGAAACCATTGGTGATCATTAATGGCATGTCACCAACAAATTTAGGTGTTGCACCCAAACTAACGGCAACACCATTGGCGGTAATGGCAGCGGTAAGCGCGTTAATGGTATTAAAACCTGGGTACATATCAAAATTCGTGGTCCATACTATTTCACCATGGTCGCCATGATTAATAACCTTATGAATATTCAGGGCAGTTACCGCATACAGTTCATTATTGTCAGCACTGGCTGAAATAGATGCAGCAATTTGTGAACCGACATTGACCCGCCAAAGTTCATTGAGTTTATTATCTAGGGTAATTAAATTGCCATTTTCATCGGAAGCAAATATATATTGCCCGTCATTACTTATGGTTGGGGTAGAGCCGGTACCGCCATCAAAGTCATATCTTGCGGCAATTGTTGTGGTAACTGTGCCATCACTGTGTTGTACAAAGTCATACGCGTAAAGAGCACCAAGATTGGAGATATTATCTTTTACGCCGTCAACTTCATCGGGGGCAGTAGCGGCAATATATAAACGGTTTGACATGGGATCACTGCCATAAAAGTTGGTGACTTCTTTGCCACCACCAAAAATAACCATACTGATGGTTGAGAATAAACCCTCGCCTTGGCGGGCCTTACCAAAAACGTCTTCACCTGCTTTATCAGCTCGCTCTGAGATAAAGTCAGAAGGACGATCGACATAATCCATTGATGCTGGCGAACCCGGTAAACTTAACACTTGGCTTAAAAGCTGTTGACCGGTTTTTCTCGCGAACAAGCTCAGCTTGCCGTCTTCAGATAAAACACTGACCGCATCAATTCCAGGTAGGTAGTTAACACCCCAAGTATGTGGGTTGGTGCCTGTACCGGCGAATTTAAAACCAGTTTTAGCTTGCCATATTATTTCACCATTGGTTTTTAAGGCATAAGCATCGCTATAGGTTGAGTGGTATATAACCTGAGAGTTGGTGTCGACATCGTTTAAAATTAATATCGCGCCAGAGCCGTTGGTATCACCATGTGCAGGAATAACCCAACGCCTTTCACCGGTTTCACCGTCAAGAGCTACTAAGCTAACATCTTCTTGTGCTTGGTAAGGGCTAAAGTAAATGTTGCCTTCTTTGTCTAACGTGGGTCCTTCTGGAATATAGAAGGTTTCCTCGGCAACCCAAGCCAATGCTTGTTCAGGTGCGGTGGCAGTCATCAATTGCGCATTATTATTAATGCCATAATGCATAGAATTTGACGTGGTTAAATCAGGTATGACCGGGTTGATTACACCCACATTAGGTAAACCTTTAGGCTGCCACTCACTTAGCTTGTACGCCGGAAGTTCTCTGGGTTTAGCATCCAAACTTAACTGCAAATAAGCTATGACTAAAGCGGCTAGCCCCACCCCACAAAATATGACTGCAGCGACAAGTCCCATTTTCACTGAAACTCTTTTTATTGAAACCATATATCAGACCTAATTTATATTTATTATTTGAATGAAAAATCAATATTTTGAGCAAACAAAGTATTGGCACTTAACGTGCCTATAATTAACTATACCTAGAATTATCTACGGATCAAGTGATAAAATAAACTATTGACACTCAGGGTGTCATAATGTGAATATGAAACCACCATAGTATTTGGTTAATAAAAAAACACCATTAAAATAATAAAAGTACTCATTTGGGGGAATCATGGGAAAAGGTAATATTGATAATATATTTAAGCGAAAAGCATGCTTATCTGTAATCATCACTACATTGCTATGTGGTCAAACACAAGCGATGGAATTTCAGTTCGGTGATATAGAGGCTGTATTTACTAGTGAAATGTCTATAGGTAAAAGTTGGCGAGTCGAAGCGGCGGATCCATCCTTATTAAAGGATGTCTATGGTGATTATGGTAATAATGACGATGCAAATAATAACTATAAAAAGGACGATTCTTTCTCAGAGATTATTAAAGGTGTGCACGATTTAGAACTGAGATATAAGAATGTTGGCCTATTTGTGCGTGGTAAATATTGGTATGACCGCCAAATGGACAAGGGGAATGTACATTACGGTAATCTTGCACAATTAGACTCAAATGGTATTGCTGGTGCTCCGCTAATTTATAACCACCCAAATGAACCACTCAATGATGACAATTTTGATAACTTATCTAAGGCAAGTGGCGTCGCGCTATTAGATGCCTATATTTATGGTGAATTTGAAGTGGGTAACACACCCGTTGATTTACGTTTAGGCAAACAAGTGATTAATTGGGGAGAGGGTAACTTTATTCGTAGCCCTTTAAACTCAATAAGCCCAATTGACTCCAGTGCATTAAAACGACCAGGAGCAACAGTTAAAGAAGCACTGCTACCTATAAACATGGCTTATGCCAGTTTTGGTATGACAGACAACCTGAGTTCAGAATTCTTTTATCAATTAGACTACCAAGAAACCATCGTTGATGGCTGTGGTACATATTTCTCAGGCACTGATTATGTTACCGCAGGTTGTGACTCTATTTCTTTAAGTAATGGTGCAACGAGTATCGCTCGAAATACTGATGGAGTACGAAAGAGTACAAATAGTGGCCAATTCGGTGCAGCTCTTCGTTATTATTCTGAAGCATTAGCTGATACTGAATTTGGTTTGTATTTCATGAAAATAAATGACCGCCTACCCATTGTCAGCTTCACTAAACATGACGTTGGCGGTGCAGAAATGGGCGCTCTTTTTCAACAGACCATGCAGATATGGCAGCAAGCAGGCCAAAGTAGCGGCTATAATACTCCCACTGATTTATACAAAGCTTTAATAGGCAAAGAGCGTATTTCAACATCCAGTTATGTCACAGACTATACCAGTCAGATACAAGTAACTGGTTTCACTTTTGCAACTAATGTCGGCGGTTTATCTTTATCAGGAGAATATTCACGACTAAAAGATAAAGCTATTCAGATTAATGGACCTATGTTGGTAAGTGCCTTATTAACTGAAACCTCTAGCAGTACAGAGCTTAACGAACGGGTGAGAACCACAGAAAATGGCGCTTTATTCAGTGGCTCAGATAAATTTGATGTTTCCCAAATTCAATTTTCCGCTATTAATACTTTTGACCAAATACTCGGTGCGAGCCAAGTAAGCGTAGTGGGTGAAATTGGCTATACCTACGTGCATGATTTTGATGAAAGTCCAACCACAACAAAATATGGACGTAGTGGCATATTTGGCCTTTATGACCATAACCCTAATAATCCCGCGGCCATAGATGATGGCTTTGTTACGCAAGCGTCTTGGGGTTACAGAGCACTCATTTCAGCACAATATAATAATGTAATTGCCGGTGTAAATTTTAAACCGTCTATCTTATGGAGTCATGATGTGGATGGTTATGCACCACAACCAGGCGGTAACTTTATTGAAGGTAATACAAAACTTACCGTCAATTTAAGCGCTTCTTATCTTGAAACTTATTCGGCAGTTATCGCCTATACACAATATTCAGGTGATGACTTTAGTGTACTTAAAGATCATGATTTTATGTCGGTTAATTTTAGTGTGATTTTTTAATCACCATAGTACAAATTACCTTAGGAAATGAAAATGAAACTTATTAAAAATATATCAATGGCGTTACTCTTTATATTAGCTATGGTGAATAACCAGGTGAATGCTAAAGTGACTCCTGCAGAAGCGGAAAAGTTAGGCAAAGAGCTAACATTTGTTGGTGCCAAAAAGGCAGGAAATCAAGCCGGAACTATCCCTAACTATTCCGGCGGTTTAGCCGCAGATGGTAATGTGGACTTCAAAGTAAATATTTATGCAGATGAAAAACCCCTTTTTACTATTACCGCTAAAAATGTTGATAAATACAAAAACAACCTCAGCCCAGGACAAGTATCGTTATTAAAGCAATACCCTGATACTTACTTTATTCCTGTTTATAAAACACATCGAACGGCTTCACAGCCACAACATGTCTTAGATAAAGCTAAAGTTAATGCCGTAAGCACTGTCTTGTTAGATGGTGGTAATGGTTTAGGCAACTTTGATGAGTCTATTCCGTTTGCTATGCCTAAAAATGGCTTGGAAGTCATTTGGAATCACATTACGCGTTTTAGAGGAGGCAATGTAGCACGTAATTTCACCATGATCCCTGTACAACGAAATGGTAGCTTTACCCCGGTAAAAAAAGCGACTAGATTTAGTTCACCACAGTATATTTCTGATGGTTATGATGAACACAAAGATGACAATGTTCTTTTCTATTACACTTCTAAAATAATTTCACCTGCGCGTTTAAGCGGTAGTTTATTATTAATTCATGAAACTATAGATCAAATTAAAACCCCGAGAAAAGCTTGGACCTATAACCCAGGTCAACGCAGGGTACGCAGAGCTCCTAATGTTGCCTATGACGCACCAAACAATGGTTCTGATGGTTTGCGAACTACAGATCAAGTCGATATGTTTGCAGGATCACCTAATCGATATAACTGGAAGCTTGTAGGTAAAAAAGAATTATATATTCCTTATAACTCCTATGATTTAGCCAACCCAGAGTTGAAATATGATGACATGATACAAGCTAATCATGTTGATCAAAATCTTACTCGTTATGAACTTCACAGAGTCTGGCAAGTTGAAGCCACAATTAAAGATAATACCCGCAATATTTATTCGAAACGTGTCTTTTATATTGATGAAGATAGCTGGCAAATAAGCATTGCTGATTTATATGACGATAAAAACTTATTATGGCGAGTCAGCGAAGCGCACCAATTACAATATGCGGTAGGTAATACCAATTTTGTCTCGGCAGAAATTTATCATGATTTAGTTGCAGAGCGTTATTTAGCAATACTGAGTAATGAAATGAAAGATCCTATCGTTTTTAACCAACAATCTACTCGAAAAGACTTTAGTTTAAGTGCTCTAAGGCGAAGTGGAAAAAGATAATAAAATAAATTTATGAGTAAAGAGTAAAAGATCTTAATCGCTTACAACACTTTCGTAAGCGTTATTTTTGTTAGATAGTAATCAATAACCTTCTCAGGACTGCCAATGTTTCACCTAAAAGTATTTTTTTATAAACTAATAATGCAAGTGTTAAAGCTTGCAGGAAAATTAGTACCTCAATCACAACCTTTTATTTTTACCGGTAAGGATTCATCTTTAGCCTTGGCCAAACTCATCATAGATCAAGACACTCAGCATGTATTTATTGTTACTGATGCGGTACTCAATAAATTAGGGATAGCAAAGAGTGTTTGTTATTTACTTGCCGAGCATCAAGTGAAAGTAACAATTTATGACCAAGTCACCCCAGACCCTAATGAAAGTGTAGTGAATAATGGTATTGCATTACTTAGAAAGCAGCAATGCGACTTAGTACTTGCCATTGGAGGCGGCTCGTCAATTGATGCGGCTAAAATGATTGCGGTATTGGCGAATAGTCATCAAACTATTAAAAGTGTCGCTGGTTTATTAAAAATAAAAAAGCAAGGTTTGCCTTTGTGTGTTATACCAACAACGTCTGGCACGGGATCAGAAGTGACTATGGCGGCAGTGATCACTGATACTGAAAACCAAAGTAAATCATTAGTTATTTCGCCAAAAATGATAGCAATGGCAACCGCATTAGATCCTACCCTGATGAAAGGAATGCCGGCAAAAATCACCGCTGATACCGGTTTTGACGCGCTTACTCATGCCATTGAAGCCTATTTATCAAGGTATGCAAATGAGGAAACGGATCAATTTTCTTTAACAGCAATAAAACTTATTTTTAAGCAATTACCCACTTGTTATCACCACGGCGGCGATTTAGCTGCAAGGCAAGCATTAGCAATTGCCTCTTGTTATGCGGGACTTGCATTTAATAAAACTAATGTCGGTTATGTGCATGCTATTGCTCATCAAATAGGCGCAAAATATCACTCCCCTCATGGTTTCACCAATGCAGTCGTTTTACCTGTTGTACTCGACTTTTACCTAAATGGCAGTGAGGAGCGTTTAGCCGATATGGCAAAAGCTATTGGCATAGACACCAATAAGTTAACGAATATGCAATCGGCAGAGCAGTTTATCTTAGCGATAAAAAAACTACAGGTTGAAGTAGGCATACCAAAAACCTTATGCTGTATCGAAGAAAAAGATATAAAAACATTGGCAAAATCAGCGCTAAAAGAGGCTCATTACTTTTATCCAGTGCCTAAATATTTACGTGTATCGCAATGCGAACAACTGATCACTCAGCTGTGTACGACATAGTTTTAAACCAGTGTTTTTCACCGGAATGACGAGTAAAAGTCGCCAATAACACTGCCTAGTGCTATATGAGTCTGCATTAACTATGAGAAAAAAAGATGAAAGAAATAACCACAATTACTGAGCTGGAATCAAACTTAGCAGCGCAAAAACAATACTTTAGTGAAAATACCTACCCTAGTTATCAAGAAAGGATGAACGACTTAAAGTCATTAAAAACACTCTTGTTAGCTAATCAAGATGAATTTATCACCGCGTTAACTTTAGACTTTGGTCACCGCAGCGCCGATGACACAAAAATTGGCGATATATTGACTACAGTTTCAGGAATTAACTACACGTTAAAGCGCATGAAGCGCTGGATGAAGCCTCAGCGTAAACATATCGGTCTTTTGTTTCAACCCGCTAAGGGTGAAGTGATTTCTCAACCTAAAGGAGTCATTGGCATTGTAACTCCGTGGAATTATCCATTATTCTTATCTTTAGGCCCACTTACCGCAGCGCTTGCTGCTGGTAATGTGGCCATGATAAAAATGTCAGAATACAGCCCTCATACCAGCAGCTTATTAGCTAAACTGATGGGTGAAATTTTTCCTCCTGAAAAAGTCGCCATAGTCGCTGGCGATGTAAAAATGGCGACAAAATTCTCGTCACTGGCATTCGACCATTTGTTTTTTACTGGCTCTACCGCTGTAGGTAAGTTAGTGATGAAATCAGCCGCAGAAAACTTAGTACCAGTGACCTTAGAATTAGGCGGAAAATCTCCAGCAATAATTGATAATGCTATGGATATTGCTACTGCGGTATCTCGGCTAATTCTAGGTAAAACGCTCAATTCAGGGCAAACCTGTGTCGCGCCAGATTATATATTCTGCCCTCGAGACAAGTGTAATGAACTCGTTGAAGAAATAACTGTTTGCTATCAGAAAATGTATCCGAACCTTAGCAATAACGATGATTGCACCAGCATTATTAACGATGTGCAATATGAACGTTTAACTCATCTGCTAAGTGATGCTAAAGAGAAAGGGGCAACGGTTATTCCCTGTATAGCTAAAACAACAGAAATTGATAAACAAAGAGCATCAAGAAAATTACCGTTAACCTTAGTTTGTGATGTTCAAGATGACATGTTGGTTATGCAGCAAGAGATCTTTGGTCCAATATTACCGATAATTGCTTATAATGATATTAGCGAGGTTCTTGAATATATAACGTCACGACCACGGCCATTAGCACTTTACATTTACAGTTTTGATAAGGTATTCCAACAAGAACTTCTATTCAAAACGCATGCGGGTGGTGTCTGTATTAATGAAGCGACCTTCCACGTTGCTAACGATGATTTACCTTTTGGTGGTGTCGGTGCTTCAGGCATGGGGCAATACCATGGCGAAGAAGGCTTTAAAACATTTTCCCATCAAAAATCGGTGTTAACTCGAGGACGTATTAACTTAACACCATTGTTATTCCCGCCGTTTAATAGTGCTATTCATCGTTTAGTTTATAAATTATTCATTCGCTAAGTTGTATGTTACGTCCTTTAGGAACACAGAAAGCTATCTAAAGAAATTGCCTAATATTAAACGAATGTATCTTTAATATTAGGCGATATTCTTGTTTTGGATATGGTGTAAGTTTCCCTATATATAATAACTAAAAATCTCGGCCTTTATCAATTTGGTCTTTTCCATACAATGGATATATATCAGCCAGTACACAAATATTGCAACAATTCGTAAAGTAACGGCTGATGTATGAAAACCTTAACCAATAAGGCCCTGTATGAAAATAAACACAGAATAAAGGTCTATTAGTAGACAAAGTAGCAATAAATTGGCTAAAAATGAGGGTGAGATAAAAGCTGAATGAGCGTTGTCAATTGGACTTGAAATCTCTGCTAATGTACAGTAAATAGACAATCAATATAAAATATAATTTTAGTGGGCGGTAGTCATGGACAAAGCATGGAATGTAAAGTCAAAGCCTGCATTACAGTTTTTATTTATAGCTTTGATTGCAACAACATTTCTTGTCGGCTGCAACAGTTCAGAATCTGACACCACCGAATCAAACGAAACTGACCAAACGCCTTATGTTTACCAAACTCCCAATAATTTAAACGACGGATGGCAAGTTGACCACGTTAGCAATCAAAATGTTGACGAATACCTGCTCACCGATCTGGTCAATAATATTCAAAATAACATCAACCAATTTCGTTATGTAGACGCCGTACTAGTTTCTAAAAATGGGCGATTGTTGCTTAATGAGCAATTTAAGACAGAACTGGATTTTACCGATGGCTGGGCTAATAACCAAGATTTAGACCTACATATTTTAAATTCTGTGAGTAAGAGTTTTGCTTCAACATTAATAGGGATTGCCATAGACCAACAAATTATTCCTGATACTAACGTTTTAGTTCACGATTATTTTCAGCACAAACAACCTATTGCTAATTGGAATGAAAGCAAGGCTAATATTACCTTACAAAACTGGTTAACGATGCGTCATGGTTATGAGTGGGACGAATGGGATTCATCTTACTTTGATTCTAGTAACCTTAATGCTCAAATGAATAACTCTAATGACCCAATGCAGTTTTTGTTAGACCGTCCAATGGCAGAAACACCAGCCAATGTTTTTGCATATTCAACCGGTGTTTCTTTTGCTTTAGGACGGTTGATTGAACGAGCGTCAGGACAAAGTTTGGTAGACTTTATGGAAAGCAATTTATTTGAGCCTTTGTCTATTGATAATTATACCTACTGGGCTTTAGATGGAATGCCTCACATGGGTAGCGCACTTTATTTATCGACTCGTGACTTAGCAAAACTTGGACAGCTATTTTTAGATAATGGTATATGGAATGGCGAGCGTATTGTTTCCCAAAGCTGGATTGAGCAAGCAACACAAAAGAGAGTTGATAACGATAGCTGGGGCTACGGGTATCAATGGTGGATGACGTCTTTTACAGCCAACGGTGTTGTCTATGAAACTTTTTATGCCGACGGTTTAGGTGGGCAGCATGTTTTTGTATTTCCAGCGCTTAATTCGGTAGTCGCCTTTAATGGCTCCGCATATGAAGATGTTGAAAAAGAGCAACGTAGTTATCGCATGATATTGGAAAATTACATTTTACCGAGCTTACAAGAATAATAGCTTCTTTCAAATAAGATTAGATTATACACCTAAATTAATATACGCCATACCGCCTGATAAAAAATTTTTTGACTATTTAATCTATAGCGCTAACGCCCCTGAGCGAATCAGAAACTCGCAATAATCCTAAACTAAAACCTACATTGCACTTGTTTTAATAGTATTTTATTAAGTACACTTACCTATGTAGTAAGCGACAGGATGCAGCAGAGTCGGCTAATCGAACAGAAATAAACTATTCTCGAAGGTGTCGTTTGAACTTGAACAAGTACCTCATTTGATAATTAGATCTCTGTGAATAATTAAAGACTAACTCACGCTATGGGACGTGGTATTTACACCTGCCGTATCCACATCCATGTTTCATGACTATTCACTTTGAACATTCAGGTAAGATTATGATTTTATGTAAATATATTATAAAAGACCTTTATCTATAGATACAGTTGCACAACAGTTTTCTGATGGTAGACTAATTATATTTCAAATAATATGAAATAGTGAAGTATGCAAAGATTCTTAAAACAACTATTTAACTTGTTGGTATTTAAAATTTTACCACAAATATGGCATTACTCCGGACTTGCCTATATAGCCGCCAAAGCATCTTCCAGTGAGAATAAGGAGCATCATCCTACATTACCTATTTGGTTATTAGGTCTGTATTTAGGTCTGTTTGGTATGGCAACCCAATATTATGAAACTCACTTAAACCGCTTTGAAAGTATACTCAATATTTATGTCTCACAACTTGGTACGAGTGCTAGAACTAACACCTTTTTAGGTTTGGCACTACATCAAAAATATGAACTACCTATTGAACCCGATTTCAGAGATCCTTGGCGTACGATAAAAACCTTAATATTTAAGGCCGAGGCAATGAACAAAGATCAAAGCCATGCAAAAAAAATCAGACGGATATCTGACATTATTTCACGTTTTAAAGGGGTACTTGGTTGTGAATATAAGCCTGAAGAACTCGGATTTGAGCATTGTGAAGTTGCCAATTTAACCACAGCAAACCTAAGTCGCGCAGATTTATCTCAAGCAAATCTGCGGAAAACTATATTACTTGCGGTTGATTTAACCAAATCCAACCTTAACCAAGCGGATATGAGCATGGCTAATCTCATGATGTCTGATTTGAGTCGTGCTAACTTAAGTGAAGCTAACCTTTACAAGGCGAATTTAGCCCAAGCAACTATGCAAGGAACAGATCTTACCAATGCAAACCTTAAAGGAGCAAATTTACTTGGGGTCAAACTCCTGAATTGTGAACAATTAAAAAGTGCTAAGTTTTGGCAATCGACCGATCGTGATGATTCTTTAGCTTGTGGAGCTTCAATTCTTAAAGAAAAATAAAGTTAATAGCAGCAATTGTAAAAGCTCCTTTGAATAAAAATCAACTTTCATAGCACAACTTTTTTCCCAAGTAGCAGTCATAATGTAATCATTGATGCTAATGTCCGCGTTGTCGTTGTCACTATATAACCAAAGTTCTAGCGGTTCTTGCTCGATATATTAATGCAGACTGTAGACGATTAAAGTATCTCCCTTGCCCGTAGTAACGAGTAGATGTTTGCCATCTGGTGAAACATAGACAGAGGCAGCTCCATTGAGTGCATCAGCCTTTTTTATTCCTTCGCTTTTCATCACTGAAATAATTTTTAATTTACCGTCATTTAGCCTTTGCAAAGATACTACCGCATTATCTGATTCAGAGGCTACATACACACGTGTTCCATCTGGAGATGTTGTAACATATCCAGCAGAGCCAAGACCACTTACCTTATTGTCTGAGTTACTTATCGATTGAATATAGGAATATTGACCTTGAGAATTTCTAGCAAATACGATGATCGCATTACTTCCTCCACAGGCCGCGTATAAATAGTGACCATCTGGCGACATTGCTAATCCTTGAGGTGCTATCATATTTTTCACCTCATATTTTCCGTTTTTCAATGTCTGACTATGCTTTAGATCACCATTTACATTTCGATCAAAAATAGTAATTGCATTTTCATTAAATCCCGCGACGATGAGTTGAGCGTTATTCGGGGTCATAATAACGTTGACTGCGCCAGACAATCCATATTCTGTATTGTCATCATCTCTAATTGCATGATTAAAAGAGACATTTCCACTTTTATCGATGTCGAAAATGGAAACTGCATTGCTCGCCACACTCGCCACATATAATTGACTATTATCATTGGTTATAGCGATGTCATAAGCACCAAGAAGTCCAAGCTTGTCTTTTTTCTTGACCGAAATTTCCTCACTAAAAACGTCCTCGTAAGGCAGTCCATCTCTAATTACTTGTACAAATTGATAATTACCCTGTTCGTTTTGTTCGAATACTGTCAACGCGCTATCATAAAAACTAACGACATAAACACGGCGTCCATCCGCAGATAAAACCAAGGATGTTGCACCATTTAACCCATCAATTTTTGTATTGTTTGTAAAGATCCGATTAAAGGTGAGCTTAAAATCAGCATCGACATTAAAAATAGCCATTGAATTATCATCAGCACTGGTAACAAATAACAAGGTACCATCGGGTGCAAGTTGAACGACTCTTGCTCCTCCTAGCCCATTTATCCCTCGCTGATTATCTTCAAGAACTTGTTTTTCACGTATCGACTCTAGTGTCGAATAAGACTTATGATTAGAAATACAGCCCGATGTAAAGCTAACGATAAGGAGGATTAATCCATATGTTTTAATTGCCACAAATGATGTCCAATGAACGATGTTTAAATATGAAGTAAAGCTAAATTAACAGTATTAACATAAAGATTACGGTAAATACAGTAATCGCTTGGGTAAGAAGGTCTCATAAAATTCAAGGCACTAATGAAGCCGTAAATTTTAAATGGTAAACTTTCCTATCAAATTTTTTAGTGCTTCCGATTCACGGTGTAGCCCTTCGCACAATTCTTCTGATTGAATCATGTTGTCTTTTGTTTGACTTGCAGAATTTGCAATCATTACAATATTTTGACTTATTTCGGCAGTGGCTAACGTCTGTTCTCGTGTAGCTGACGCTACGGATGTATTAATTTCGGTTAAGCTGATAATTTCTTGAGCAATGTTGTCCAAGGTACTACCCGTTTGCTTTAACCTTTCAGCACTTTCAAGGGTATTTTTACTGCCTAACTCGATTGAAGAAACGGTTGCTGAAGCTTGAGCGTTGAGACTTTCTATCATCTCATTAATTTGTTCCGTTGATTCAGCCGTTCTTTTGGCCAGCGTTCTTACTTCATCGGCAACAACAGCAAAACCTCGTCCTTGTTCTCCGGCTCTGGCGGCTTCAATAGCTGCATTCAATGCAAGTAGATTCGTCTGTTCAGAAATACCTTTTATTACTTCTAGCACGTGCCTTATAGACTTGATTTCAATTGAAAGCTCCGTTACTGATTTAACTGATGTTGCCATTGAAGATTCTAAAACTTCCATTTTCGATATTGTATGATTAACAAACTCTGCTCCTTTTTGGGTGGTTTTTTCTGTCGTTATCGCTATTTCTGATGCACCATTTGCGTTGTTTGAAATATCTTGTACCGTGACCTCCATTTCATTAACGGCAGCGGCAACAGTTTGTGTATTGGATGACTGCATCTCAGCTAAACTAGCTGCTTCTATTACTTTTCCTTGAACATGTTCAGCAATATGTTGTACTTGTTCTGCAGAAACAGAAACTTGCTTAAACATCTCATGGAGTTGCTCGATAAATAAATTAAATTTTGTCGCTAAATCACCTATTTCATGCTTTTCTTTCGCTGGTAACCTTGCCGTTAGATCACCATCTTTTTCTGTAAGTGCGGTAACTGCATCAGTTATTTCTTCTATTGGCTTAAAAATTTGTCCCGCTAATATTCTGACCAAAACAAATCCCAGTAAAGCAATGACGCCACCAAAGATTATATTTTTATTGATTGCACTATTTATGGGTCCATAGAGTTGTTCTTGCGGAATTTCTGCAACTAGATGCCAGTTTAAAGAATTGAGCGGTGTACTTGAAACAACATACTTTTCTCCGTTTATATCTTTATCAACTACCTTGCCATTCTTTATTTCACTGAGATTAATGGACCTTCCCATTTTAGCTTTATTGCCATGGATCATTATTTCTCCACTGCCAGAAACTAAATAAACAAAACCTGCATCACCAATCCTATAATTACTGACCAAACTGGTCATCGAATCGAGTGGAAGACCTATACCGGCGATGCCTGAACGAACGCCACCAATTTCTATCGCATAATTAATAAAAACAACGACTTTTTTAGACGTTTTATCTATATCTAAACTTAATTCAAAAGGTTTGTCCGAGGCTAAAAAACTATAAAACCATTTATCTTTTTCCCTATCTACCTTACGGTCAATACCGGTATTGGTGTAATAGTTCCCCGAATTTTCAGAAATAATATATGCGCTGATAGCATCATTTTTATTGCTAATGTCAGAGAGATATTGAATAAATGAAGCTTGCTGTTCGACAACTTCACTACCATTTAGCCAATTAATGACAAATGAATTTTGTGCGATTTCTTTAGAAACAATAATTGGAATTGATAACGCTAACTCTATGCCATTTTTAACTTCATTTAATGCAGTAGGTAAATCAGTATTGGCGAGTTTTTGTTCTGTATGAGTACGTATACTTTTAGTAAAAAGGAGAGTAGAAATAGTTAAAGGAAGTACTATTGCTAAAATTAAACTAACGTATAACTTTTGTTTTAATAACATTTATAAATTCCTATTTTTACACACATTAATAATTTGTTTAATACCACTTCAATAAAGGAGTTAAGCAATTAAAAACGCCATACTACTAACATCTGTAAAGCATTATCAACAGTGCCATTCTCACCAAGTCTGTTCTTCCAATATTGGTATTCTATGCCCGCAAATAAATTCCCCGCGCTATGGCCTAATGCTTCCCCTAAATCTAACCGTACTTGTGGCTGAAACAAAATCCAAGGTTCTAATTCAGTCGTACCAAAGCTATGAGTTTGGCTACGCCCGTCGATATACTCTAAGTGACCTTCAATAGTCCAACTGGTTGAACCTAGTTTAAAAGGATACGCCCAAGAAAAATCAACCATAAAGCTTGAGTTTTCATCGACAATAGTAAATACGGGAGAATTGGAGTCACCGCCACCTTGATGCATATATCCGGTGACAATAATTTGGGCAAAAGCAAAACCAGGTAAATCTAATGATAATTTGACGCCAGGTAACACCCACGAACTGTCAACTGCAGGTGCAAAATTAGTTCCTATAACGAGACTAAGATCTTTAACCATGCCAAAGGATAAATCATTACCTGAAAGAGCACTTAAACTAAAACTTGAATACCATTCGCCATAGAATTCACTGCTGTCTTCAACGGGAAAATTAGTGTTGTTGTTCACGCTATAACGAGAGTGATCAACGAAAAAAAAGTTGTCACCATATTCCCAACCACCTGCATGTTGAAAAGTAATAATAGTGGCATCTGCTGTACCACCTGTTCCCACTCGCTCTAATTCACCAAAGGCTTGAAGTTGTACTTCTGTTGTACTCCAAGTTTCCGAATAAGCAGGAGTGATTATTAGTGCTATTGACGCAAATAGATGTGTAGCGACAAAGCTGTAAAATTTGTTTTTTTTCATAGTTTACAGTTCCCAAATCATACTTTAGATAATTATAGTCGATAATTTTATCCAAACTTAAGAGTCTTATTCATTGATGCCTTTGGCCAAACATCCACGCTTAATCAAATATTTTCACACTCGTTAAATAAACCTAGCCTTAAGTAACTAATATTGCCAAATTTTTACTCCGAGTATTAATCACAGCTAATATTAAGGGAATAATTGATTCGACTAGTATATGTTTCTGTATAGTCTAATTGTTTGACAGGGAGTGCATCGTGAGTAGAGAAATATAAAGTAAATCTACTTATGTACTTCTATAATATAAGGATTGTAATGAGTATCAAATATAATGATGTGGATGGGGGATAGTCCTTTCATGCGTAATTTATTTAAGCTAACGCTTTCATCAATCCCTCGCCCAAACGTTTTGCTTTGTATGAGTGATCTTATTGCTTTAGCAGCCTTAAAAGAAATTAACGCGATGGGCTTTACAATCCCTGATGATATTAAAGTCGTTGGTTTTGATGGTGTTGATGAGGCTACGCGCTCAACACCACCACTGACAACTATCCACCAAAGCAGTGAAGCAAAAGGAATTAAGGCTGCAGAATTGTTTATTAATAGAGGAACCGATTCGGTCATAATTCCTTATTATATCGAGCATGGTAAAAGCTGCTAAAGCCTCATCATAAAAGTATGTAATATGAGAGTGAATCCTAACTTCTCACTGTTTAGCTATTGGGCCGTTTTCTTTTCACAGTGTTTGTCTTCATTTTCACCCGTCACCTTACCTCCATTAACTTTATTAATACAAGCGGGAGTTATTTCATCCACCGTAAATTTCATATCGGAATCTTCTTCTCCAGTAATGCGTTTTAATTCTGCAAGCATCGCCGCTTCTTTTTCTTCGGTAAGTTCTCCTTCAATACCCACTTGAATTTCATATCCTCCCTCTTCCAATTTTTGGATGGATAAATCAGGAAATGGGAATGGTTTGGGTTTGGGTTGGAACATATAGAATAGGAAGGCACTTAAAACCAAAATACTGGTTATTACAGATAACCTTTTGATATTAAGTTTTTTTTTGACTACTTGTTTATTTAATACACTTGGTATCCATAAATAACCTTTACGTTGAACAGTTTTAATAAACTGTGGTCTTTTAGGGTCATCCTTCAATATTTTTCGCAGTCTTGTCATTGTATTGGCTAACGAGTCAGGCCCAACAATGGTATCAGTCCATAGCGTTTCAATAAGTTCTTGTTTACTTACCGTTTTACCATTAGCTGCACAAAGAATGATAAGTAACTCTAAAACCTTGGGTTGTAGTATTAAGTCTTCGCCATCTAGTGTGACTTGGTTTTGACTAAAATCAACAATAAGTGACCCTGTTTCGAACGGCGACTGCATTAGTTGTTCAACGGTTAAGGGCTCATTTGAATTAACGTTTTTATCAATTTTCATATTTTTCATAAACTTAGAGTTTGGATATAATTTGGATAGTCAGAAGTTATAACTTATTAAGGACTAACAGATAGATTTTATTTTTCATATCAATGATAAAGGCTTCCTGCAAATAAATAAACCATTAAGGTAAATATGAAACTTCTAACTGGCTCAACGTTGATAACGCTTTTATTCTCTTTCTATAGCAATGCTATTATTATTCGGCACGATATTAATCCTGAAAAACATCAAGTTCAACAGACCGAATATCAGAGCGTAGTAGACCTGAACTTTTTGACGGGAACACTCATAGCACCCCAGTGGATTTTAACCGCTGCACATGGCACATCATATATGCCTGGAAAACAAGAAGTAATCATCAACCGTGAAAAGTATTATGTAGAATATATTATTGAGCACCCGGAATTTAATAAAGACAACTTGAGCCATGACATCGCATTATTGAAACTTGACCGTCCTGTTTTAACTGTTGCTAGTACTGGTATCTATACTTTGGATGATGAAAAATCAAAACACGTTTGGTTTGTTGGACGAGGAGATATCGGCAACGGACAAGTCGGTATTACAGGACCTACTGATGTGTTAAATCATGCAGAAAACCTTATTGAGAATGCAGAAGGACTTTGGTTAACTTTTGACTTTGACTCGCCAGAGAATAACGCGCTACCTTTAGAGGGCATCAGTGGCCCTGGCGATAGTGGTGGCCCTGCATTTATCAAAACATCAACAGGGTATAAAGTTGCAGGTGTTAGCTCTCATCAACGGAATAACAATAATGGTGAAGGTTTATATGGTGTTGAAGAATATTACACACGTGCCAGTGCTCACATGCAGTGGATAGAGAACATCCGAGCAACGGCGAATAAAAAGTTGTCAACTATGGCTCTAAAGCGCCCTTCATATAAAGTTGTAAACCCGAAAAGAAATGAAACGACTGCATTAATAGGCCGCTATACGTTAGCAGATGGAACTGAGTTTTTCATTGAATCTTGTGCTGAAGAGGTCTGTTACCGCTGGGAGAACTCTACTCGTCAAGTTGAGTTATTTAAAACCACAGATGACCGATGGTTTACACCGAAAATAAATAGAACGTTCAAAGTGTATTCTGCAGATAATGGTATGATTAACCATATTATTATGAATGATTTTCACGGAAAAAGAGAGTTAACCAAGCAAGATCAAGTCAAGACATTAAAAAATAAAATTAAAACAAGAGGCAGACAATTGCTCACCCATGTTGAGCCGGTATGGCCCCAAAAGGCTATAGACAACAAAATTGAAGGTAGCGTTACTATGTCATTCTCAATTAACACCGATGGATCGGTAGACAATATAGAAATAATTGAATCCACGCCAAACGGCATGTTTGAAAAATCTTCAATAAAAGCCCTGGCAAAATGGAAGTATGCTGAATTAGAGAAAACTTTAGTTGATATTAAAACGAGGTTTGATTTTTCTTTATAAATAAATTCAAGAGCACTGACAATTTAAAAAGTCGAGTATCTTAAGCATGATTCGTAATCAAGTAGAGCTAGAGTTGCTGAAAAACATGTAAAAAAATACGTTTACTTGAAATCAAGTAAACGTGTTATAAAAACATGAAACACTAAGGGAAATGTACTCTCACCTAGTAAGAGCGCTAATTGATAGAAAAGTTCAATTCTTCTATCAATTCATTCAAATTTGCTCTGAAAACTAAATTATTTTTTATTATGTTGTTGAAAAAGATAAACTTATTTATCGTGACTTTCAATACAACGATATACCGTCTCTAGTAACACACTTCTTTTGATAGGCTTTACCAGACATTTATATGAATTCTTGGAAACAACTTTATCTATCGATTCCATGTCTGCATAACCAGTTACTAAAATGATAGGGATATCTACTTTGACCTTTAATACCGATTTAATCAGTTCAGTTCCCGTCATTATTGGCATGGAATGATCTGTCAGAAGAAGGTCATAGTTTTCAGGATTAGCCTTTAACAACGCTAAAGCTTCATTGCCATTATCACATGCGGTTACTATATATCCTGACGATTCTAGGTGTTCGCTATATAAAAGGCGAAGGGCTTCTTCATCCTCAGCAATGAGTATACTGCCAAGGCCCTTACGATCCTTTTCTATTTGCTGTATTTCATTCAAAGGGGTCTCTAGTGTTTTCGGCATTAAGATAGTGAACTCCACGCCACTATGCTCATTATTTACGACTGTAATTTTTCCATTATGACCATGGACGATGTTATACACCACAGACAATCCCAACCCTGTTCCCTTACCTACTTCTTTTGTACTAAAAAATGGGTCGAAAACATTATTAATAATTGATTCATCAATTCCACATCCGGAATCAGTAATTTTAAGCGAAAAATAGCCATTTCTGTCACTAAGTCCACTTGGTATTTGAATATTTGAACCTGATAATTTTAACGCTAATGAGCCAGAATTCGGAAACATAGCATCAATAGCGTTTGAGCAGAGATTAATTATTACTTGATTAATCTGAGTTTTATCTCCTTTTATCACATAATCATAACCACTTTCTATTTCGTACAAAATATTGATATTTTTTGGTGATGTAGATTCAATTAATTGAATGCAATCATGAATAACTTCTGCAAAGTTTATTGAATGTAAAGGTGCGATACTCATTCTGCTGAATGTCATGATTTGACTGACTAACTCAGTTGCACGAGTACTGGCGTTGTATATATTTTTATTGAATTTTTGTATTATCTCATCTTCAGGAAATTTGATATTAAGCAGTTCTGAATTACCTATTATAATGCCCATTATATTATTAAAGTCATGTGCAATGCCTCCCGCCATTTCTCCTAGCGCTTCCATTTTTTTCGCTTGAAGTAACTGGTTTTCCAATAATTTACGCTGCTTAATTTCTCTTTTTAATCGACGATTAATAGCCACATAAATGAATATAATAACAATCAATACTGTCAAAATTGGAATTGCCCATTTCAAAATGGTTTTTAACTGAGTGCCCTGCTCAATGCGAACAGCTAACCAATTATTGGCAATCCTTGATTTAGATTTTTCATCCAGACTGTCTAATACTTTATTCAAAATAGGAACCAAGGGCTCTAAACCTAACCTAACTGCCATTGATAGCTGCAATTTATAGGGTGTAAATGACGCAATAATTAAATTGTAATAACTCTTTTTGTCTATCTCATGATTTACAATAGGTAACGCACCTATATAACCATCTAACTCTCCATCGTTTAGCAAACTGAGACCTTCCATGATGGATGAAACGTAAACAAGGTTCATCTTAGGGTAATCTTTAGAGATAAGTTCTGCAAAAACATAGCCCTTTATAACGCCCACTTTTCTATGGTTAAAACTACTCATAGATTCCGCATAAAATGTGCCTTTCTTCGTTACTGCAACGGCAGGAAATTGAAAATACGGCTTAGTGAATAACATAAATTTTTCGCGTTCATTGGTGCGTACTATCGATGACATAACGTCAATTTTTCCATCTCTTAATCTTTCTAAAGACTTCGCCCATGCCATATTTTCAGAAACAATTAGCTTTATACTCAACTGTTCAGAAATGTAATCAATGTAGTCTGAAGATATTCCACTTAACTGATTGTTATCATCTGTAAATTCGACAGGATAAGCATTGTGATCAACACCAAGAGAAAAAGAAAGGTGATTTTGTAACCAATTCCGTTCGTATAAAGTCAGTATATCCAAAGGAGCTTTGCTGCTAAAAAAAGGCCGTGTATTAGGTAACCACTTTTTTTCTAATACGATGAGATCGTGAATAGGTATATTTTCGAACCCTTTGTTTATTTCTTCCAGTAATGAAGTTTGACCTTTCGCCACAACTACATGTACTAAACTCGAAGCACCTTCAATGATACTTGATTCAAAAACGCCTCTTAAGCCCATTTTTGCTAATAATGAGTTGAGCGAGGGTGATTCATTAAAAATCGCTTGAATATCTTTATTAATCAGGTCAAGAATACTAGAAGTACCTCGTAAAGGAACAACCGTTATATTAGGGTAATTGTCTAAAAGGTATTGCTCATGGTAGGTACCTATTATCACAGCAATTTTCATTCCGTCGAAGTCTTTCAGACTTTTCTTATTACCGTCTTCATTCCTATATAAAATACTCGATTCTACACGATGAATCGGCACAGAAAAATCGGCCCACTGCTCACGGGTATCATTTTTAAACAAACCTGAATGAACCGCTTTATGCGATTTCACCATGAGTAAACCATTCTCCATATTATCGGAGATAAAGTTAATCGGAGTACCTGTAGTTACTGACCATAAATTCCATAGGTCAACATACAAACCCGCAGGTTGGCCGTTGGGCAATTCAAAAGAAATTGGATGATGATCATTATGGACGACAACGTTAAGTTCACGTTTCAGACTTTCCCCTTTAGATAACATTGGAAAACCCAGAAAACATAGGAGCAATACTTTAAGAAAACATGAACATATTTTAATAAACAACGAGTTTTATATCCTATAGGCCAGATAAAATAGATACATCAATGTAGAAATAGAAGTATAGCTAATATTTAGCCAATTCATACAGATGATATGATTGAGGATTCAATTTGCAATATTTTCATTGGAAAACAGTACTCAAACTAGTGTTTACCGGTCAAATACCAAACCGCTATATCTGTAAGGTTACTCACTGTTTCTGAGCACAAGTTGACGTAAACAGTTGAATAATTTACTGTAAGCTACAACCTAAATCTAAACAGAATTTTCACAATATAGAATTCGCATCGTCTATACTTTGAAATTTCAAAGAGAGATTATGCCTAATCGTCCACCACAACAACTTAATATACTCATAACCATGTACTTGGGTTATGCAGCTATGATGATTTGCCGTCAAATGATCACTATTCTTAGTCCTGCCATGCTTGCCGACGACACCTTAGGACTAACCAAAACTAATCTTGGTGACTTTGCTGCTTATGGCACATTAGGCGCGCTTGTTGGGAAACTTATTTGGGGTCCCCTTGCTGATAAAATTGGCGGCAGAATTACTTTTGTAATTGGCATTTTTCTTTCAGCACTGTTTGTTATAGCATTTGGACTTTCTCCGAATGTTATGGCTTTTACAGGTTTTTCATTTTTACTTTATTGCACTAAATCTTCTGGCTGGCCAGGCATGACAAAACTAGTTGGAGAGTGGTATCACCCGCAACATTATGGACGTGCATGGAGTATCCTATCAACCAGTTCAAGGTTTAGTGTTGTATTAGCAACTTTGTTCTTCGGTTGGTTATTGAGCTTCATGCATTGGCGTTCGGTGGCATTCATAGCAGCCGCTTTTGCCATCGCTATTTTTATCTATTGTTATGCTTACCTAAAGGAAAAGCCTGACAACCCCAATTTTTTCAAAGAAAATATCAATGATGATGAAACGCCTGAACAAGCCATTGCATCAAAACAAGCACTTGATAATAAATACAATCATCCCCTCAAAGACACTGGCACGCTTGAAGGACTCGTCGCATTTTCAAAAAGCCCTAGAGTATGGCTTGTGGTGATCATGTTAATGATGCTCACTTGCATGATGGCCTTTTTAGATTTTGTGTCGATTTATCTCATGGAAAGTTACCAATTAACGCCTTCACAGGCTGCAATGGCTTCCACCGTTTTTCCAGTTGGATCTCTGGTTGGTCTATTGGCTTCAATCGCATTTTACGATCGTTTTTCAAAAAGTGGCATCCGAACAGTATTATCCATAGCGCTGTTACTTAGTTTATTCAGCGTACTTACTTTGAAGTATTTACCTTTGTTTAATTTCAGTACTGAATTGAATTACTTAGTCGCGTTAGGTGCAATATTTCTCTTTGCTTTTTCAATTTCTCCTGCTTATTACCTACCGATGTCGATATTTTCAATTGAATATGGTGGTCGCCATAGTGCGACCTTGGTGTGCTTAATCGATGCATTCGGCTTTGCGGCCAGTGCGACATTTGCTTTCATTGGCGGGAGGTTGGCAGATAGTGCTGGTGGCTGGTCAAGCTTTATGAACATGCTAATTTTAATTTCATTTATTGGTACTCTATCAGTTTGGGCATTTATGCATTCAGAACATAAAGCTGCAAAACAAGTCGTCGGCTAAATAGCCCTTTGGTTGCACATGTGGTCGTTACAAAAGTATCGGCTGCTGAATTTTATTCAACTATTGTGTGATATTTAAAAGGTCATGTATCGGTCTTAAATATTACAACAATATTCTTGAGATTTGATAGATGTTAATGCAATAACAGCTGTTCTATCAAAGATTTATTTAAATGAAATCATTTCGTAATTCCTTCACATTCCCCCAAGGCGATCCCCCTAAATAATCGTTTATTGATATTTATTTAAAAATAAATAAATTATTTATCAACCTTTCGTTATAAATCACGTATTAATAACTATGAAAACAAAATTATCAGTAACACTTAACGTTAAAGCTGAGTAATAGGAACAACAACTCAATGTTCGATGAAAAAGAACTTATGTTTCAAGTTAAAGCGGGTCAGCTAGATAAACTTGCGACACTTTTTGAAAATAATAAAGTACAACTCTTTAATTATTTTGTGCGTACCGGCAATAACCGTGCGTTAAGTGAAGACTTAGTGCAAGAAACCTTTATGCGAGTGCTCGCTTATCGCACCAGCTTTAGTGGTAGCAGTACGTTTAAGTCTTGGATGTATGGCATAGCCAGAAACACGGTTGCTGAGCATTACCGTAAAAATAAAAACCAAGCACTGAACTGCGATATGGATGATGTAGAGTTAATCAATGAACAAACATTAAGTGAAGAATTTGATAAAAAACAACAAAGTGACATTTTTAATCAATCTTTAGCCAGCATATCGCCAGAAGATAGAGAAATTATTTTGCTCAGTCGGTTTCAGCAGTTGAACTATCAAGAAATATCGACTTTGTTAGATTGCAATTTAAATACATTGAAGTCACGTATGAGAAATGCGGTGAGTAAATTACAAATGAGTTATCAAAAATTAGTTGGAGAAATGAGCTAATGAAAAATCAAACAATTATCGACTGGAAAATTGCTTCATTAGCCAATAATGACAACAGTGAGCTAAGCGAAGAAATGGCAAAATATCTTCAAAACAATCGTCAATTACAGGAAGAGCTACTGTTTATTGAGCATTTTTGGACAAACGATGTTAAGCCGCTGATTATGCCGTCAGACAAACTAGATGTGAATTTTTATCAAATGTTATCAAGAGCACAAAGTGCGCAACAACAAGCAATGCAGCCAACAGAAAACGGTAGTTCTTATTCAACAGAGCAACCTTTATCTTTAATGGATAAAGTTAAAAGCTGGTTTATGCCTTCGCCTATTGCTCAATTTGCAACGTTAGCTTTTGTTTTTGTTCTGGGATTTAATTTAAATCAAAAGCCAAACAATAATAAGAATAGTAATGAGTACAGCGCATTACAGCAAGACATCTCATCGTTAACGACCGTATTAGCGATGTCAATGTTGCAAAAAGACTCGGCGAGCGAACGTCTTTCAGGTGTAGCTTATAGTCGGCAAACTGATTTATCAAATCCACTGTTAGTCGAACAACTTATTGCGTTATTAGCACGAGACAAATCAACCTCTGTGAGACTCGCCATCATCAAGAGTCTAAGTGAATTAAAGTATTTTGGTTCATCAGAGCAACAACTTTTAACCATGGCTACACAGGAAGAGAGTCTGTTAGTACAAATAGAATTATGTCGCCTTTTGCTTAACTATGGCTCTGTCGATATAAAGAGGTCTTTAGCCGAACAAGCAAATCAACAACAATTAAAACCAGAAGTACGAGAATTTATTAAAGCGCAATCACTGGCTTCATATATTTAGTTTTATCTTTAGGAGTAACCCATGAAAAATAAATTATCAGCAATCTTTCCTTTGACATTAATCGCGATGCTAGCCGGAAGTGTTCCGTTCGCTAACGCAGCAGAAAAAAGTTATAGCTTACCATTATCTAAACCTGGAGAGCCTGTTTCAATTGACATTGAAGTATATCGAGGAAGTGTTACCTTGGTCGGTTATAAGGGAGACAGCATAGAAATAAGTGCAAAATCGTCCGTTTTTTCAGGCAAGGATAAAGACCTTAAAAAAGTGCAAAATAAGATAAATAAAAATAACGCAGCAAGATCTACAGACGGGTTAAAGAGTGTTACAAGTCGGTCGATGCGATTAGAAATTGAAGAGAAAAATAATCAAGTAGAAATTAGCAGTGAAGTGTCAAATCAACATGTTGATTTAGTCATTAAGGTGCCGCAACGTTCTATGATAGATGTAGAGTTATATAAAGGTGGCGATATAAAAATTGATGGTGTTAATGGTGGGTTAGAACTTGAAGCTTATGATGGAATGATCATAGCAAGAAACATATCAGGCCCCATTGTTGCTGAAACAGCACGAACAGATATTGTTGTTAGCTTTTCTGACTTTGCTAAAAGCAGCCCATCTTCATTAACAAGTCATATGGGTAATGTTGATATTACCTTAGCAAAAAAAGTGGCAGCGAATGTAAACGTACAAACTTACCAAGGTGAAATATTCTCAGGGCTAGACAAAGATTTTGTCGATGTTGATGAAATCAAGAAGAATAACAAAGGCCATAAACAAAAAATAGTACTTGGCGGCATAATGCAGTCGAAAGTTAACGGCGGAGGACAAGTGTTATCATTAATAAGTTATAGCGGTAACTTATATATCAGAAAAGCAAAATAATAGGCTGAAAGTTGAAGTAAAGTTGTAATGGTGTGCCCAGCACCATTACAGTTAACTTTTTCAAACTCATTTTATCGACGCTCTAAATTTCAATCATAATTTAAGCATTAATGTTTTTGAAACTTATTTTTACGAACATAACTGTCCGGAGATTTTTGAATAACAATTATGCTGGTATTCATCTCTAATTTCCTTTCAAATGGTTATTTACGTAGCTAAGCTGAAAGCTCTACATGGCGAACAATGAAATTTAACAAGGTATTTTTTTCATCACTTTCAGGGCTACTTTTAGTGAGTTTGTATATCTCTAAAGCAAGCAGATAATTTGTACTTCCATGTTTGATGAATAATTTCCGAAGACTTTCTAAGTGGCAGGTTTGAACATTCCCTTTAATGTACTCAAGTGAAATCAGCTTTTCAATACTACAAGTGGTGTCGTCTATAAGCGTTACTTCCAATATTTTATCGATTAGCGTTACCGATATAGGAGAGTTATCAAATGTTTTACTTAATTCAAGTTCTGAATTAAGAGTCGTCACTTTAGAAACTTTATCATTTAAAATCCTAAGGTGTATCAGGTTGGTTTGGTTTCGACTTTCTACCGTTGATAATATGTTATTTCTTAAAGGATATTCTTTAAAATCCACACGAAAATCTGTTTTTTTACGTACATTACGATCACGACCATAATTCTTAGTTAAATATGCAATTAATAGATAAATAACTAATAAAACTATTCCCAAGTATATAAACATTGAATTTCCCTTTCATGTTGGCTTAATAATATAATTTGTCTAAGTATTACGACTCATTCATTTCATGTAAGACTTTTTTATAATATTTTTGAATACAGCAAAGATCACGCCATATAGTTTAATGCCATAATTTCATTGACTTAAGAAATCAATATCCGAAAGAACCTTAGATTCGCCTATAAAGATCCATAGGTGCTTATAGAAACGCCATAAGGTGCTTATATGTATTCCAAAGAAACGTTATTCAATGAAATTTTTGCGCATAAACTCAATTAGGTGGTCGTGAAAAAAATAAATTCCATTGAATTAATTATTTACTAAAACATCCATAAGAAAACTCAAAAACAATAGAAAACAACACGATACCAACATGTAACATATATATACATTGAAGTTTTGAATCTTTACCCTCCTACTTACGTGTAAATATTGAATCTATTAACACTCAATGTTTTACTTGGTATAGAACCTGCAAATTGTTATGTAGTTTGATCGTTAGAACAAAATATACCTACCGGAAGACTACGATGGTC
>Ga0209291_1000665_pt1 | contig 32448 bp, 31 predicted proteins | sample GOMGulsemesocosm_FD_184633 | JGI IMG/M metagenome (GOLD analysis project Ga0209291, IMG submission 184633) | Methane-oxidizing microbial communities from mesocosms in the Gulf of Mexico - GOM9B Gulf of Mexico (SPAdes) (version 2) | ecosystem: Environmental > Aquatic > Marine > Cold seeps...
CGGACTCTTTTTCATATATAATGGAAATATTATTTACGAATGAAATCCCGAAGCATACATAACAAAGCTCCTGGGCCTTGTGGAATGTATTGGTAGCTATTAAATAAAGTCATAGTACTTCGGTGTTGGTAAACCATTTAAAAATTAAAATGGTTTGATTAATAATTTAGTTTTTACAGTTACTCCGTTTTATTCGGTAGTCTGCGGTGCAAAGATCAAATCAATTTCTGGATTACACAAGAGAATATTTATTTTTATTTAACTGAATATCAGCGAGTTAGAGTGTTTTTAGGCAATAGAATTCCTGCCCGTATTCCTACAGGTATTAAACAAATTCACAACCTATTGTTGTGCTTGTATTTAGCATTTAAAGCTCAAAATTTATAACAGTAAAATAGTACTCGAAAAAAGTTATAAAAAAAGCGTCCAAATTTTAATTTGGACGCTTTTTAAAGAGATATCTTTTCGAAAATTAACCTATTTCTTACAATCAAAATAGCTTTTCAGCGTCCTTTTTATGTTTAAAAATATCGTCATAGGTGGTTTTCGTTTATTTTTTTGTTAATAATTCTACTACAAATATGAGATAAATTATCTCTATTCACCAAATTCTAGCTCTAATTTGGTGTTTTTCTAAATAAATATGAAAGCTAATAACTATCTATAATAGTTGTAGTCTCTATTTTGTTTTCAATTAAATGCCCTGCTAAATTGAACCATCTTTTTGCACGATCTAAAATCCAAGCATCGGAACTAATTGCAATGTTTTCACTTTCTGCTAATAGTTTATCAGGATTGTTATCCAATATTACATCCCAATTGAATTCATGTGCTTCGGCCAATTCTCTGACAATAGTTTTTAATCGACCACTATTAGAAACTGGTTTATCAAACACCCAAGTAACTTTCCCTGTTTGACTCTCCTTTAATAAGTTACCAATTAACAGCAATCCTTTTTCTGTTTGTTGTACTCGTTTATAACTTCCATGTACTCCTGAAAGGTCTCTATAGCAATTATCCATTCCTTTAAACAAATAGGCTCCTGACAATGCACTTTCCAATACTATTAATAGATTAAATCCATCAATCATTATTTCCTGCCCTGCTAATTGTTTTACAGATAACTCACTTAATTTTCTTTGTTCCACTTGAGTAACTGAGGCACTCATCCCTTGTATCGCTTTTTGTTGCCTTACATTTAATCGGTATCTATTTCCTACTAACTGTACAGCTGATTTTTCAGCATAACCTCTCGATAATAAATAGGACATATCCTCTAAGGCTTCTTTTATACATTCTTGAATCTTTAAAGTACCAAAAAGCTTGTCGTCACTTCCTTCTTTCCCTCTATTTCTTGTTGTCATTTGAGATTTGGTTTGCTGAAATATGCCTTTTTTATTAGTACTCCTGTTATAACTAAAGGAAGTGCTACACATATAATTACTGAAGATTTTACATAGTTACTCCCTAAAGGATTAAATTAGGTTTAAAAAATCTTGAGATATTAAAAAAAGTTGGTTTGAAAAACTATTAAAATTTGGAATTAATAGTAACGAAACAACTATTAAAATACTTCCAATAATTTTAAATTTATGAGTGCCTTTTATTTTATCTAACAATAGCAACCATACAAAAGGAATAATAAAGAACCAGATAATGAGGTTTATTTCTCTATACGTAAAACCTGTAATGGCTTCTAAATATTTTAAAAATTGATAAGTGATTTTGAATATGGCTTCCAATTTATTTTTTAGTTTTTCTTTATCTCTCAAAAATAAGAAAAAGAGCTAATTATTAATAATTAGCTCTTCACTATTTCTTGTTTGTAATATTCATTTCTTAATTTCAATAATAGCTTACCTACTAGTGCTGCATCTGGTTTCTCCATTAAACCTGAACTTTCATAAATTTGATCCAAATCCTGTCTCAATACTTCTGCTTTTTCTACCAATTCCTCATACTCAAACTCTGCATTTTTTATTGCTAGCAGAAAATCTCGGTCAGAACGCCTCACGTTTATAACACCATTTAATCCTATTTCTTTTGCCATATGGAGTAATCGAAACGTATGCATCATATTTTTAGCATCGTAGTTTTTACTATGAGAAACATTACGTTTATACCAAACTTCATTTCGCTTGGCTACCCATGACCAATATTCCTTATATTTTTTACAATAGGATGAATATCCATCCACATTAAAATACAATAGCCCTATTGGTGTTTCCTCTTTAGGAATGGAACTCAAACAAACCTCATTGGCTTTTAGTCTAGCAATTCCGTTATAATCAATATTCACATTATGAAACAGGTTATAACAATCTTTCATATGTGTAATTTTTGCTAATCCACAATCTGTGCTTTTCAATTGATTCTTATTTAAAAAATCTACTAACAAAACAGATTGTTTTCCCGTTCTTACATAACAAAAATCTTCTACAAATTTTCGTCTCTCTTCAACAGGGTTTACTATTTTTTTATTCAATCCTCTTGCCTTTTTAATTTGTGTAAAAGCGTAATTAGCAAATGTATTTTTGCACAACTTAGACAAAAAGAATTCCTTTTTTACTTGATCAAATAAAGGATGTTTATACAAAATACATTCCTCTGGCATATTTAATAATTCCAAAATGTTTGGGTTGTTTTTTAATAACAAGACTATAAACTTTTTAAGCTCATAATACACCACATCATTGGTTTCATCATTTACCTGATCTGTATGATGCAATCCGTAAAAATGCTCTTTTGGTGCTATAAATATACCACGTATATCAGTATCTGAGGTGGCGGTGTCGAGTCCGTATGCTCGACTACCGCTTATGCATTCAAATATGATGCTTCCTGATTTTTTAATTCTGCTATAGTCATCACACTACTGTTTTTAAAAAGAATTTATTGAAGGTTTCTGCATTTGCTTTATTTAATAAAGCCGAATTTCTATTCAAGTTATTTTCTGCTATCATCGCTTTCAAAAAGTTAAATAAAGTATCATTTTTTAATACTTGAAAACTTTCATTTTTAGTTGCTTTTATAGCTACTAACTCTTCTATTGCTGCTTTTATATCGTCACCTACTAAAACTAGTAACTCTGCAAATAGTACTGGAGGAATAGTTCCGTATTTTAATATCCAAGTACTACATAATGTCGTTCGTAAGGCATAAAAAAAGCTCTTTAAACTCACTTCCTCTTCACTTACTTTATCTAAGAAATTCTTGCTCATCGAGTGAAAGTGATAAAAACCAGCTACTGGATTAAAATTTTCGTTTGCTAGCGTTTGTATTTCTTTTAAAAAAGAGTCATCAGCTTTATATATTACTGACGAAAACAACCAACCTAATAATGAGGCATTAGATTTTGCTAATAAGAGTGTTGCTTTTCGTAAATCCCAACCAGATCCATCTAAATCTTCAGCGGTCATAAATTCTATGGTATCCTTTTTCTCCCATAAATTCAAAGACCATTCAGTTTTATGTTTATATATAAAACGGATATCATAATCCGAATCGGGGGAAGCAAAGCCCCAAGCCCTACTTCCTGACTCGCAAGCAAAAAGTATTTCTATGTTTTTATCCTTTTCTATGCTTGCTAACTTATTTAATATTGCTGTTTTCATTTGCTTATTTTTAATTACTCTTCAAAGATGAAAACAACCTACGCAATCATTTAGCGCAGTAAGTATTTTCATATTTAATTGAAGTGATTATCTCTTCTTTATTCATGCCTGATAATTGTTTTTCGTAACACACCTTTAATATTCTACTAAATTCCCTACTTGATTTTAAACCTAATGCTATTAAATCTCTTCCTTGGACTGTTGGTTCAATTTGTCCTTCTCCAAACTTCTCGAATAATTCAAAGCATTTTTCTGAAGGACTATGTTTGTCTAACATCACATCTCTACCTGTTCGTCCAGCAGAATCAGCTTTACTTTGCCATCCTAAAATATCTAACCTACATTTATTATGTAATCGTTTCCAAGCTGCTTCTTTAGCGTCTGAATGATCTAATTGCCCTGGCCGCATATGTAAGCCTACAATTGTGATTACCTTTTTAATCAAAGTTCTATCATTTGTCATCCTTCTTAAAAAAGTTTCTGCTATTTTAATGCCAGCCACATCATGTCCATGAGCTCTTAAGTCAGGAGTAGTGGTTGATGGTTTTCCTACATCATGCAATAAAGCCCCAAACATATATGCCAATCGCCATTCTTCCGGTATATTATGCCTGAGCTTTGCTGCATTATCTAAAACCATGCAAGTATGAATCCAAACGTCTCCTTCTGGATGCCAAACTGGATTTTGAGGACAATCAATGAGGTCAAACAACTCTGGAAAATGAGTTAACCAACCTGATTCTCTCATAAACTCAAGTCCAACTGATGGTTTTTCTGCTTTTAACAACAGTTTTGTCCATTCAATAAAAATTCGCTCTTTAGGTAATTCAGAAAATGTATTCACCATTGACTTACAAAGCATCATAGTGCCCTTTGAAACAACTTTTCCTTTTCTTGGTAATAATTGCATGATACGTAAAACTCGTAGTGGATCCTCAGTAAATGTATTTTCATCAGTCACCCTAATTATTCCATTTTCTAAATCTTCTAATCCATTAAAAGGATCAATAATAGCTCCATTATGTAAGTTTTTATACATACTATTAATAGTAAGATCTCTTCTTCTTCCGGCTTCTTGTGGAGTCATTTCAGCATCCAACTTTATCATAAAACCTTTGTGACCAATACCAACCTTATTTTCACGTCTGAGAATAGAGATGTCAAAATCAAAATCTTCTATTTTAGTTTTTATAACTCCAAAAGACTTACCCACTAAATTACAAGGCAACCCTAGGTTTTCAATTAGCACCACTAACTGAGCGTATGAAATACCATACACTTCAATATCAATATCTTTTATTGGTAAGCCCTTAATACTATCAACTACTGCCCCACCAATTAACATTGCTGTGCCGTTTTGGTTTTCCATTTCTGATAACAACTTTTGAAAAACTTCTAGTCTAAAAAGTCTATTCTTCATTTTCTCTTTTTTTAATACCAGTCAAAGATGAAAACCAACTACGCGGTTATTTCGCGCAGTTCGTTACCCTTTATAGTTTAATCCAATAATAATTGCGTTACTGCAGCGGTATTCATTGCCCATTGCACATCATAAATCTCATCGGCTGCTTCTATTGAATCAACTACCTCCAATCCTTGAGCTTCTGCTTTAATTTGTAATAAGTTTCCAATATTTAATTTACTATCTAGTTTAGCTAATAAAGCTTCAACTCCTTTTACATCTAAATTCTGAACAACTTGTCCTCCAAAACTCATTTCAAGCCAAATAACCTCTCTATTTTCAATATCCAATACTCCAAACACCAATCCTTTTGTCAGCCCTTGTGTCACTCTTACTTGATGCTGAACGGTAGCTGGATCATAAGCTACTCCAGTGTTTTTAGAAATTCGCATAGGATATTTACTATCCATCCAACCAACTACCAAATCTGGAGAAATACTTCCGCTACTATAGGCATTACACGTAAAACTTACATACTTCGCTTCTCTTTTTTCCAATTCAACTATATCAATATCAATATACTCAGCAGTTCCTACTTTGTTCGGGATATTAATAATATCCCCACTATGCTTACAACCTGCTACTACCAATTGAGCATATGAACAATATGCTGTTGAATTGGCATACGCTATTTTACAGCTTAAATCCATATCTAAATGCTGTTCTGGAAGCCCATTACCCCATTGCATAAACAACCTGATGGTATTTCCTTCTATCGGAAAACGGGTTCCCATTAATGCTGCTGGTAAATCTTGAACCATAGCACTTCTATTTCCTATTGACACTGGTATTTTATATAAATTTTCTTCTATATACATACGCTCATTGGTATTTTCTTGATTCGAAAAACGTTTTTTAACTACCGTTAAACAAAGTGCTTCTATTTTCAAACACATTTCTTTTAGCTGTTCGTCATCATATAAATTTAAAAACTTATTAGCCGGTATTCTTTTATTAACTCCTCCTAATGGTTTTACCGATCTTGAAGTATTTTTATTAAAATACACCTCAGCATACATATTCAATGTAAACAACAACCTTGCTGGTATTTTATCTGTGATTTCAGCAAAATGAGTTAATGTAATATCAGCTCCAAACCATAGCATGTTAGCAAATAACGATCTTGCAAACAATCCTGGACGTTGTTTTAATAATTCAAATGTTTTATCGGCATCATAACGCAGTCTATAATAACTTACTTGTCCTTCCCAAACTTGATATAATTCGTTATAGAAAATATCTAATAGGTTAGCTAACTTTTCAAATCCTGTCTTTTTACTGTATTCTGCCAAACGCAATGCTCTTATTAATCTAATCCACATCCCTCTTTTAGGGTGCATTATTTCACAAGCTCTTTCGGCGTCCATATCCAAATTCGTTAACCAAAGCGCTACTCTTCTACATTCTTTTCTTGAGTATTTTAATTTTAAATCCGTTTTAGCTTTTAGCTTTACTGCCACACTAGTGTTATTACCCATAGTAATATGGTTATTATTTACACTTGTACGGGCAACAATAGTTTTAGGTTTTATAACTTGTAAAAGGCCGGTATGTTTGTACCATAAATACCTTAATATATCATTAGGGTTTTTAAATAATTTCTGAATTTCTTCTTCCTTATCATTGTCTATTAACACATCTATAACCAACATTAATGTTTCCTTCATGGTAATAGTAACTTCCCTTGGTAATGAGAAATAGCTCAATACCGTTTTTAAACTATCAACTTGAGTAGCATCTAACGCTGTTTTTGAATTCAATAATGAAGCGCTAAAATTTTGCACCTCATTATCAGTCCATACATCTAATACTTTTAACTTATTACTGTTGCTATTGTATTCAATATTTCCAAATTCAAAAGGGGTTCCACAATACGGACACCCATTATACCTGTCCAATGGAAACGTATTTTCAGGTATCAAGTGCCCACACGATAATGTTGTCCCTTTTCTATCTTTAAATATATTGGCAAAAAAAGTAACAATATGATCCTTTAATGTCTCATCTGTAGGCACATTCCACCCCTTAACCAAAGGCGTCCAGTTTTTATGTACCCCTGTTAGCTCTTTTAAAGTTTCTAGTACTTCTAATTTATACTGTGGCCCAGTATTGTTTAATTGATTTAATAATTTTTCTGAAAATGAAAATCCAAGTTTAGTCGCGTTTGCTACTAAAACCATAGTCGTTTCATTTAGTTTGTTCTTTTTATTTGCTATCAATTCTTTAGGAATATAAATAGCATTTTGTCTGATACTTATTTTTAATATCTCTTTTTTCATCATTGTTTTTTATTAAAAAATAGCCAGGTAATTATTGTGCTTTGTATTTACCTAAAAAATATGTCCGAAGACGAGAAGTAAGCACAATTTGACCTTGATTATAAAATTGGTAATGGGTAAACTAAATCAACCAAAGACCTTTCGTGAGAAAGGATCGAGACTCGAACTCGATAAGAAGTAAGTTTACCTTGACCTATTTTGTGGAGCAGATGGGATTCGAACCCACGACATACGGCGTAAAAGGCAGAAGTAAGCATATATTGATCCCTGTTTGAATAGCACATTTCACTAAACTGTACTAAAGGATAATCTATAAACTAACGTTGCTCTACCAACTGAGCTACTGCCCCAAATTAAACAGGTAATTGTAAAAGTTGTTCTCATTGTGGTGAATTGAAGTAACCCTTACTTGACCAGTTTTACCAATTAAAATTCAAAATCCCTATATTAAACCGTTTCTTTTTGATTTATTTATAAGCATCTTGAAATTTAATTGGTATTATTTTATTTATAAGAACGTATTTATCATTTTTGATAGTACAAATATTCTTCAATACTGCGCGGTGTTTTTGCGTAGTATATGTTTATTTAACTTCTCTTCTTTCTATTTCTACTTTTTACTCTCCATGGTGCATTTTTTTGGAAATCTCCAGCCATAATACATCCATATGGCATTACCTCATCAATCACTTCACCCAAACCAAATTCTTCCATTTGAAACCTAACATTAGCGGCATTTTTATAAGCACTAGGTAATTCCGAAACATCAATTTCATTAGAGTAAAAACGCACATCCAACCCTTCGGTCTCTAAAGCAAAAACTTCTTCATTTGTAAATTCAGCTTTCGTTTTTTTATGTTGAGTTCTACTCATATTTCTACCTGCTCCATGTGGTGCAAATCCTAAATTATTAGCAGTGGTTTTTCCAGAAACAATTAACACTGGTTCCGACATGTTTAAAGGAATCAATCTTGGACCTGTAATATCTGGCATAAATGCTTCATCCAATGGAGTTGCTCCTTTTGCATGGTAAAACAAATCTCCTTTTTTAAACACAAAATTATGCTCATTCCAGTACCTATCTTCTGGTAACTTTCCTACTTTTTCACAAACAGCATCGTGAATACAGGTATGATTTTTCTTAGTCCAGGTTCTCATTATTTGTAATGCATCCCAGTATTTCTCTCCTTCTTCAGTTTTATATGGAATCCATGCATTTTGCTTTAGAGTTTCTGGTGAAATATCCTTTCTAAATTGTTCTGCTATCTGCATTCCTTTTTTATACAATAATGCTCCTGGTCCTCTTGACCCATGGTGTGTAATCATCATGGTATTTCCTGTTTTTTTAGACTTCCCCACAAACAAAAAGTGATTTCCATCTCCTTGAGTCCCTAAATGAGTTCTTGCCATTCCTAGTAATCTATCATTGTTTAAGAAAAAATTACTTTTAAACGCGGTTAACAACTCATCAGGGAATCGAAACTGATGTTCTCTACTTCTTCCTCCTGGCCCAAAATGAGTACTTGCATGTGCAGCATCTAACACTTCCTTAGGGTCTGCTTTTCCAAAATCTGTCAGCATCACTGAACAGCAAATATCTGCACTATGCATTCCTGGGTGAATCGCATTTTTAGTAACCACTACTCCACCCACTGGAATAGTTCCTGAAGGCCCTGCTGGACAAGCATCTGGCATAATAGCGCCATCAACAACAGTTGGCGTTCGCATTAATTTTTCCATAGAAGACACTACTGATTCAATATTTTGCGCCTCTAATTCATTTTCTGCTTTTATATTTATCGAAAATGCCATGGCTTCATCGTGTAACTCTTGAATTGGTGGCATTTCATATTGATCTAAATAATCCGTTAGTAACTCTCCCTCAAGTTCGTTCTCATTTATATGTGCTAAGGCATCCTTAAACCATTTTCCTTCTCTGAATCCTAAATCGATTAATATCTTTCCTGTTACTTTCATTTTTTCTTTCTTTTTTAATTCCAGGACAAATATTCGATACTATTACGCAATCTTTTTGCGTAGTTAAATTATATTTCTATTTTTATTGAAAAATAATGAATGGCGGCTAATAAAAATGCATTAATTCGTTACAAAACAATCGACAATTGTTTGCGTAACAACTATAAACAATGGACTTTAAACGATTTAATTGAATCCTGCTCCAATGCGCTTTATGAATATGAAGGAAAGGATGTAAATGTCAGCAAACGAACAGTTCAGTTAGACATTCAACTAATGCGTAGTGATAAATTAGGATATAATGCACCTATTGAAGTATACAACAAAAAATACTATCGCTATACAGAGGAGGAATACAGTATTATGAATATTCCTGTAACTGATAATGATGTAAAAGTAATGAGTGAAGCTATTGCGGTATTGCGACAATTTAAAGACTTCTCCTTATTTAAAGAAATGGACGGTGTACTACAACGATTAGAAGACTCTGTACATGCCTCACAAAAAGACCATCAGTCTATTATTCATTTAGATAAGAATGACAATTTAAAAGGCTTACAGTACCTAGATGAATTATACCAAGCTATACTTAAAAAAGTAGTCGTGAAATTGAATTACAAATCTTTTAAAGCTAGAGAAGCTTCTGAAATCACATTTCATCCATACATCCTTAAAGAATATAATAACCGTTGGTTTTTAATTGGTAAAAGAAATGAAGCAAGAGGAATTTCAAATTTAGCGTTAGATAGAATTATCAGTATTGATTATGATTTAAAAACAGCGTATCTAGATCAAGGTTTTGATCCTGATACATTTTATAAAGATGCTATTGGAGTAACTGTTAACCAAGGAGAACGTGCATCCAATATAAAAATATGGGTTGATAAAAGTAACGCTCCTTATGTTGTTACCAAACCTTTACACCATTCACAAACCATCGAACATCAATACCTTGATGGTAGTGTCGATATTAATATTAAAGTAAAAATAAATTACGAATTAGAACGTCTGATTTTAGGGTTTGGGGAAAGCATGAAAGTGATTCAGCCAGAGCGCTTGAAAAAAAGGTTGAACTATAAATTACAAACTGCTTTAGCGCTTTATAACACAAATGAGCCTGTCTAAAAAATACTTCAGACAGGCTTTATTAGTATTAAAACTTATATTCTTTTTTAGGATAGTGTCTTTTTTAACTCGTTACCTTTAATTCGAAATGGTAATCACCAACTATGAACTCTCTTTCTAATTTCCATTGAGAAATTTCTAAGTCATTCCATTCAATGAAGCTTGTTTTTTGCTTTACAAGTTTTTTACCTGTTGTTTTATTTTCTACCATAAATTTCAACTTGTATTCTTTTCCTTGTCGTTTTACTCTTTTATTGGAGACCCATTTTTTTCCCGTTACATTCTTTTGAGTTATTTCAACATAAAATATTGCATTATCTTTTTCATCTAAAATAACCTTTGAGCTCTCTACCGAAAAGGAATTAACGGAGATACTTTTGGCGACCGAAGTTATTTGAACAACAGGATTTCCTGAATTAAAATCATTGAAACTCATTAAAGAAAAAAAAGTAAGTAGTAGTAATTTTGATATCTGTTTCATGGCATATAATTTTTATTGTTATTTCTAATATTTTACACAATCATGTATTAAAAGCTTCTTTTATTTGCTGTTGGAATTAATTTTGAATAGCATTTAGGTTTATGACTCCTTTTCTAATCATTACATGAAGTCTATTTGGTGTATTACAAGACACATGATGCCCCCAAACTCTTCCGCTATTATTAGTTGTTTTGTTTAACCTTACTGTAAATTCATTCTCTAAAAATGTTACTAATGGCTTAGTGGGCATAGCCTTTAAGCCAAATTCATATTTAAAAGGTATGTTTTGTAGATATCCTAAATTAAGTGTAGTACCATTAAGGTCAAAATCAGAAGTTTGATTATTCCATTTTTTAATAGCTATAGTTCCGTATCTAGATTTTACAGTCAACTTTTTTGCTTCACATTTATTTACATTAAGCGTCAAGTATTCCGTATTAGCAACTAAAACCCCATTGATTAATCCTATATCCAAACTTCCATATTTTCCTGTAAATTCAATATTTTTCACCTTTTCAATTTCTCCATTTGATGATTTCATTTCTGTTATAAACAATGAATTAGCTTCTTGAATATTAAAATCACTATAATGTGAATTTATCACTGCAGTGTTAACGAATGCTATTTGTGATTTCTTTGCGTACGAAAATCTTAGTGTCGATTTTTCTCCCATTAATTTCCCTGTCCTCATACTTCCATACGCTACATAAGCATCTACATCAGCATTTGTATCCCCAATTAAAAAATCACCATAGGTAACAGCAGCATCAATATGACAATTTTCAGGTACTCTGATCTTAAAATTAATTTCTATGTGCTCTTTAGCTTTTAAAATATTTGCCAAAGTATAAAGCCCTACTAACTCCTCTTTTTGGAACATTGTAATGTCTATATTATTAATTCGGTGTTCTACAGCTTCTTTACTAACATCGCTAACTAAAATATGAACTTCAACCTCTATTATATTTTTTTCCCAAACAGATATGTCTACATTTCCATAATAATTACTTATTGTTAATGACGTTTTACTACCTACAGTATATCTTTTATTAATAGTCTTCTCCTGGGTATGTTTGATCGGATCAATAACCGTATGAGCACTACCAATAAAAGAAGAAATCGATATTAAAATAATCATAAGTATTTTAAATATATTCATCGTGTTCTGTATTTATTTGTTTGTTTAATTGAATTTGTTTTTTAACGTTTTTTATAATTTGAATTTGATAATTAAAATTATCTATTAACGCACTTAATAAATAGTCATTTATATTAATCTTCATTCGTGACATTAGCTTATTTTGTTCTTCTTTTAAGATCTCTAATTCAATTAGTAGTTCTTTAAAAATTACTTGATCATTTTCATGAGTTCTGGCCTCAATCCAAGATATTTCTTTAGCAATAAGCTTGGTGAAATATACTTCTGTATCAACCGTTGTAGTAGAATATTCATAATTTATATTCTCTGTTTTTGTATATAAATAACCAACACTAATGAATATTAGTATAGCTGCTGCCATTGATGAATAATATATTTTTTTATATAAGCTTTTTTTCTTTTTCCCTTTATCAAAATTTTTAAAGAACCTATTTTTATGACCTGGTTCAGCCTTATAAATGTCAATATCAAAATCTTCTGTTTCAAACAATTCTGTTAACTCATTTATCTCTCTTTTCATAATTTAATCTTTTTCTTAATTGTTTTAGTCCTCTAGAAATAATGGTTCTACAATTAGTTGCCGTATATCCTGTTATTTCAACTAATTCATCAATATCGTACCCTTCTATATAGTGTAGTAATAATAAAATTCTATAATTATCTTTCAGTTCTTGTATTTCTTTTAGTACTCGTCTAACACTCTTCCCGATATCTTTATCAATAGTAAACGTTTCTTGTTCTATAATTTTTTCAGTCTCTTTTTCTAAAAGAGAAAATTTACTTTCCTTTTTAAATAGATTAATGCTCTTATTAATGACTATCCGTTTTAACCATTTAGAAAAGGTTATATTATTACTCAAATTATTTTTAGTAAAAACTATAATAAATGCTTCTTGAACTACATCTTCTGCCAAATACTTGTCATGTAAAATCCTAAATGCTACATTAAACATTGCGTTGAAATATAAATCGTACAACTTATTTTGTGCCTTATGATCATTTATTCTACACTTTTCTATTAATGAAACGATATTGTTTTCTGGCATCTAGTTTTGTTTCTTTTATATTAAAGACATTTTAACTTTGGTTTTATTGCACTCTATAAAACAAATAATCCTATCCAAAATATTTTCAGATAGGATTATTTAATTCATTTGACTTTTATGATAGTATTTTATTTGCTTCCAAGCATCAACAACTCATTTACTACTATTTCTGTAATATAACGTTTGTTACCATCCTTATCATCATAACTTCGTGAAGTCAGTTTTCCTTCAATAGCTAATTCTTCTCCTTTGTTTACATATTGCTCAATTATTTGCGCAGTGTTTCCCCAAGCAATAATATTATGCCATTGAGTATCGGTTATTTTTTCTCCTTGTGCATTTTTATAGCTCTCATTGGTAGCCATAGTAAATTTTGCTAATTTCTTACCACTCTCTAAAGTGATTACTTCTGGTTGGTTTCCTAAATTCCCAATCAACTGTACCTTGTTTCTTAATGTGCTCATAATTTATTTTTTTAATGTTTAACAGTTAATACTATCGAGTTCTTGCGTTTCGACACTGCAAAGATCAGGTAGCGTTATCCTTTTACTCGGTAGTTACTTATTTACTGTCGATTGTAAACACTTGTAGTCGTTTGTAAACGAATAAATACAACTACATGCATAATAAATGCATTTTCTATTCCGTTTAAAACTAACACCATAGAGTGGTTCCAAGCCAACTATCACCTTCAAAAAAATCTAACTACTATGAAAAAACAAATGACTCACTTGTTTGTAGTACTCCTCATTGCAAATACTAATGCTCAAAAAATTGAATTCATTAAAAGTATTGACAGTCCTACGGGAATAGTTTTTTATGATAACGATTTGTATATAGCCAATAACAATAAAATCTCAAAAATAGACACTACACAGGAAGATCCAGAAATCATTGAAGTAGTTACTGGGCTATCAAAACCTGTAGGGATGACAATAATTAATCACGAATTATATATAGCTGAATCAGCTGCTAATAAAATATCAAAATTAGACTTATCTAAACCTAAAACAATACCTGTGGATGTAGTAGTTGGTATAAATTCTCCGTCAGATATATTATTTTACAAAAACGAATTATATATAGCTGAATATAATGGAAATAGAATAATAAAAGTTGACCTATCGAAAGAAAAACCACACCCAAAACTTGTAGTTAAAAACCTTAACTCACCCTGTGATTTGTTACAATATAATGAAGAATTATATATTGTAGAATTATTTAAAAACAGTATCTCTAAAATTGATCTCAATACAAATACCCCTACACTCAAAACAGTTTGTCAAGGCTTTAACTTTCCTACAAATATATTTGTAAGGGAAGATGAGTTATTTATATCTGAGTTATTAGGTGACCAAATATCAAAAGTAACTCTACAAGGTTTAGATAAAAAAATAGAATACATTATACCAAAAATAGATTCACCTTTTGATATCATAATCCATAATAATCATTTATATGTATCCTCTACTAATGAGAATTCAATAACTAAAATAAACTTAACTGTTAAAAATAAAATTATTCCAAAAAAAATAAATAAAATCACTGCTTATCCAAACCCAACAACAGACTATATTAGTATTACTAATTTAGCAGCAGAAACTTTTATTAGAATATCTGACATGCAAGGAAACATTTTAAAAGAGCAAACAGTAAATAGTTCTACACAAATCTCTGTTTCTAAATTAAAACCTGGATATTATTTAATCATTATGGAAGATTCAGAAACTTTACGATTTGTGAAAAAATAAGCTCGTTAATAAACCAAAATTCCATTTGTAACCGTTTGTAAACGGATATTTTGTATCTTGGGATTATCTTACTATCAAACATGATAAATCATTAATGAATACTTTTAATTTTGACTCAGAAATTATATTAGAAAATGATGTGGTTAAACTCCGACCTATCAAAATTTCTGATGTTAAATATTTAGTAACCATTTCACTTGAGCCAAATATTTGGGATCATTCTTTTATAAAAGGAGATGGAGAAAAAAATCTAAAAAACTATATTTCTCAAGCAATCAAAGCTAGAGTAAATAAAACTGCTTATACCTTTATTATTTTTGATAAACGAAAACAACAATATGCTGGTTGTACCCGTTTTTGTGATGTAAACACTTTTTTAAATACTACACGTATGGGCTACACCTGGTTTGGAAAACACTTCCAAGGAACAGGTTTAAATAAACATTGTAAGTATTTATTATTTCAATATGCATTTGAAACTATTGGTTTTGAAAGGATTGGTTTAGGTGCATATATAGAAAATAAAAGAAGTATTAATGCAATGCTTAGTATTGGTTGTAAAAAAGAAGGAGTTTTCAGAAATATGTTCCCATCAGTTTCTGGAGAAGGAAGAACAGACGCCATATTATTAAGTATTCTAAAAAATGAGTGGTTTAGCAGCGAAAAAGAAAAGCTACAATATAAATTAACACACCATTCCTAGCATGAAAAAAACAATCTTCATACTAGGTTTTCTATTAAGCGTACAAATAAACTTTGCACAAGGTTTTTATCAACAAATTAGCACTTATGCATTAGAACTTACAAATGATTATGTTGTGTATGATCCTGCGTATTTTTCAATAAAATACCCAAATGGTGATGTGCCAAAAGGTAAAGGAGTCTGTACAGATGTTGTAATTAGGACATACCGAAAAATGGGAATTGACCTACAAAAAGAAGTTCATAAGGATATGAAACTAAACTTCAATTTATATCCTAAAATATGGGGATTAAAAAAACCTGACACCAATATTGACCATAGAAGAGTACCTAACTTGATGTTTTTTTTTAAGCGCCATGATGCACAAAAGACAATAACTACAAATGCAAAAGATTATCTCCCTGGTGATGTTGTATGTTGGAACCTTGGAGGAGCTATTACACATATTGGTATTGTAGTTCACAAAAAATCTACAGATGGAAAAAGAAATTTAATTGTACATAATATTGGCGGCGGACAAGTAGCAGAAGATGTGCTGTTTGCTTACACCATTATTGGTCATTATAGATACAAAAAACAATAACATGGAAAAAAATTGTTTAGAATGCAAGCAACCTATAAAAGGACGCGCAGATAAAAAATTCTGTGATGATAGCTGTAGGAATGAATACAACAATAGAGTTAATAAAGATTCTAAAAATTTAATCAGAAATGTAAATAATCGTTTGCGAAAAAATTGGCGGATTTTAGAAGAACTAAATCCCGAAAATAAAACAAAAACATCAAGAAGTAAACTGATTGAAAAAGGATTTGACTTCTCTTATTTCACATCAACTTACACCACTAAAATAGGCACCGTATATTATTTTGTTTACGACCAAGGGTACCTCCAATTAGAAAACGAATACTGCGCTTTGGTAAAAAGAAAAATATAATTACATCAAATTATGCCAAACACAATATATTTTATTATTGGTGTCCTATTAGTTATTAGTGCTGTTGTTTTTATAAGCTATTATTATGGAAATAAAGCAAAAATTTTAAGAGTTTTAAAAGAATTTAAGCCTAGTTTAATTATTAATGCTAGAGAGAACCAATCAGTAAAAATTATAGGAACTGTTTCAAGTAACAACACATTTCTACAATCTCCTTTAACACAACGAAAATGTGTGTATTATAAAATACATGTTGAAAAAAAAGTTTCAAATGGAAATAACTCACATTGGGAAACTATTATTGAGGATAGTCAAGCTAATGATTTCATAATAGAATCCAAAGGGGAGCATGCATTTGTAAAAATGAAAAATTATAAAAGTCATTTAATTGAAGATGGTGAGTTTGATTCAGGAACTTTTAATGACGCTACTCCTAAACTTGAAGAGTATTTAAACTCTTTCGGAGAAGAAAGTGAAGGCTTTTTTGGTTTCAATAAAACTATTAGATATAAGGAAGGTATCCTAGGAATTAATGAACCGATTGCTATAAAAGGGATTGCCAACTGGAAAGACCCAAAAGAATTTAATATAAAAAATCATTATTCAAAAATATTAGTTTTATCAGGAAACAAACAAAACAACTTAATTCTTACTGATGATACTATTGAAACTAAAATAACTAAACATGTTTAAAAAAATTATAGCGCTCTTTATATTTTCTCTTGCTGCATATACAAGTATCAAAACCTTGATGCCACATGATAATTATATTGACAATCCTAATAATTCAGAGTTCTCAAATTTTAAAGCATTCAAGCATGTACAATACTTAGGAAGTAATGCACATTCAGTAGGAACTCATGCTCATGAAGATGCTTCAGAATATGTAATTAAAGAATTAAAAAAACTTGGCTTAGAAGTTCAAATACAAGAAGGAAATAGTTTTAGCGACTGGGGAACTTTTGCTAATGTAAAAAACATAGCCGCTAGAATAAAAGGGACTGATAATTCAAAAGCCTTGGTGCTAATGAGTCATTACGATAGCGCCGGTCATTCATCAAAAGGAGCAAGTGACGCTGCAAGTGGAGTAGCCACAGTATTAGAAGGAATAAGAGCATTTATTGCAAAAGGAACTACTCACAAAAACGATATCATTATTCTATTTACTGATGGGGAAGAACTTGGGTTAAATGGTGCCAGATTATTTGTTAAAGAACACCCATGGACCAATGACATAGGCTTAATATTAAACTTTGAAGCTCGAGGAAGTGGTGGGCCATCATTTACATTAGTAGAAACTACAGATGGGAATTCCGCATTAATGAATGAATTTATAAAAGCAAATCCGAAATATCCAGTAGCTAATTCATTGGCTTATAGCATATATAAAAAACTGCCTAACGATACTGATTTAACAGTATTCAGAAAAGAAGCCAACATACAAGGGTTTAATTTTGCTTTTATAGATGATCATTATGATTATCATGCTGCGTTAGATACTCCCGAAAGACTCGACAATAATACCTTATCACACCAAGCAAGTTATTTAATGCCTTTATTAGCTCATTTTGGTAATACCAATTTGAATAATTTAAACAGTACGACTAACAATGTCTATTTTAATTCACCATTAGGAATGCACTCCTATCCTTTTACTTGGATTTTACCTTTGGTAATTATTGCATTTATCCTTTTCATACTAATTTTAATTTATGGGAAAAGAAATAAAAAGTTAAATGGAAAAGAAATTGGAAAAGGTTTTTTAGCTTTATTTTCTGCCTTACTAATAAATGGAATCATTGGTTTTTTAGGATGGAAAGCTATTTTAAAACTATACCCCCATTACAATGAAATACTACATGGATTTACTTATAACGGACATTTATACATCTTGTTTTTTGTACTTCTTTCACTTAGTATTACTTTTTATATTTATAAAAAAGCATATACTACTACAAACACCAAAGAATTATTAATTGCACCTATTTTCGTTTGGCTACTTATTAACTTAGGGATTTCACAAGAATTAAAAGGAGCTAGTTTCTTTATTATTCCGCTATTTTTAGCATTAGGATTATTCTTTATTTTATTACGTAAAGATAAACCAAGCATACTTGCCACAACATTTTTATGTTTACCGGCAATTTTTATTTTAGCGCCATTTATTCAACAATTCCCAATAGCTTTGGGCTTAAAAATTATTGTTGCTTCAAATATTTTAATTGTGTTGTTGTTTGGATTATTATTACCTGTTTTTGGTTTTATAAGAAGAAAAAAATCATTAGGCCATATACTATTACTCGCTTCAGGTATTGTTTTTCTAACTGCACATCTAAAAAGTGAATTTACCGCCGAGCATCCCAAACCTAATAGTTTAGTGTATTTACAAGATAATGACACTCAAAAAAGTTATTGGCTAACGTATGACAACATTCTTGACAATTGGAACACTGCCTATTTTAAAAATAGTACTAATGACAAAGTTTCTATAAAATTTGGCAGTAAATATAACACCCAATTCTCCAATATAACCAAGGCTGAACCTATTAACATTCCAGAATCAAAAGTCACTATTTCGATAGATACCATAATCAATGATGAACGGAAAATTCGTTTATGCATGCTACCTAATCGTCAACTAAACAGTATAGAAATCAACTCTAAAACAAAGAATACATTTAATAACTTTAGTATTAACGGAACTCCAATTACGACAAAAATAGAATCCAAATTCTTTAACGATAAATCTCCAAAAATAGCCACGTATTACGCAGTTAACAAGGAACCCTTAGAAGTTAGTTTTAGCATTCATAAGGACAGTACTCCACACATAGAGCTTATAGAAGTATCACATGACTTATTGAGTAATAAATCCCTAAATGTTCGTAAGCGAGAAGATAATATGATACCAAAACCTTTTGTAATTAATGATGCTATCATAATAAAAAACACTGTAAATTTCAATGATTAAAATTGCTATATTAGGTTGTGGATGGTTAGGGTTACCATTAGCAAAACATTTATTACAATCAGGTTATCATGTTAATGGAAGCACTACTTCTATAGAGAAACAAAAAAAAATGATTGATACAGGAATAAATTCATTTGTTCTTGACTTAGATAATTTGAACAATGACCTAGACGAGTTTTTAGATGTTGATGAATTAATAATTACGATTCCTCCTCGATTAAAAAACCACACGAAAACTATTCAAAAATTAATTTCTAAAATTGAATCCTCAACGATAAAACGGGTTATCTATACAAGTTCCATTTCTGTTTATGGAAACACTGCAGGTATTATTACTGAAAAAACTGCAACCAGTCCTGTAAGAAGTTCCGTAATACAAATAATTGAAACTGAACAGTTGTTGTTTAACAATCCAAAATTTAAGACAAACATTATACGTTTGGGAGGCTTGATTGGACCTAATAGACATCCTGCTTATCATTTATCAGGAAAAATAATAAAAACCCCAAACGAGCTTATTAATCTAATCGATTTAGAGGATTGCATTACTATTATTGAAAAACTAATAAAAACTAATATCACAAATGAAGTCTATAATCTTGTAAACCCATATCATCCTAAAAAAGGCATATATTACAATGAGTGCTGTGAATATTTAAAATTACCCCTCCCAATATTTAATGACAATCCTAATCCAATTATAAAAGAAGTTTCTTCTGAAAAAATCTGTGAATCATTAAATTATGTATTTAAAAATAATTTGATACTTTCGTAGCTATTCTATTTATAAGAAAAATCTCATGAAAAAATTAGTACTTTGTTTTATTGCATTACTTGCAATTACTACAACTCAAGCGCAAAAAAAGAAAAAAGGAAATAATACTGAAGTAGCATTAACATCTCATTATCAAAAGTATTATAAAATGATGCTAGAGAACAATGATTTAGATGGTGCTATTGAAGGTTTGAGTCATTTGATTGTTTTAGCACCTACAGAATCAAAAAAAGATACCTTAGGCTATATGTACTTGCAAGCTAATAAGCCAATGCAAGCTATTAAGGTTGTTGGTAATTCAACTTCTGATTTAGCTTTAAAAACAAAAGCTATTGGGTTTAAAAACTTAAACAACCCTAAAAAAGCTATTGAAAACTATGAGGTTTTAATTCAGAGAAACAAAAGTGTATTAGATGCTTATGAGTTAGCACAATTGCAATATAGTATTCAGCGTTTAGGAGAAGCTAAAGCAACCATTAATTATGGTTTTAAAAACTCAAAAGAAGAGAAAGTTAGGATTTTTGTAAAAGGCAACAGCTACTTAGAAACACCTATTAAAGCAGCTTTTTTAAATATTCTTGGATTGATAGAATACAACCTTGATAAAAGTAATATTGATAAAGCCATCGCAATTTTTGATGAAGCATTAAAAATAGATCCTCAGTTTGTTTTGGCCTTAGAAAACAAAAAAGGGTTATTGGCACAGAAAGAAGGAAAATCTGCTTCTATTAAAAAGTAATTAATTTATATTATTAAAAAAGGAGCTTTAAAGCTCCTTTTTTAATTCAAATTTCTTCTTTCTATAAAGAACTGCTTCATCAATCTACTACACTCTTCTTCTAACACCCCTCCTTTGAAATTTGTTTTTGGGTGTAATTTTGTTTTCATATTTATAAAACCTCGCAACACATCTTTAGCTCCAAAAACAACCTTATCAATTTGTGACCAATAAAGTGCTCCAGCACACATTTGACAAGGCTCTAATGTCACATACAATGTGCATTTTTTTAAATATTTCCCTCCTATAAAGTCTGCAGCGGCTGTTATTGCTTGCATTTCTGCATGAGCAGTTACATCATTTAACAGCTCCGTTAAATTATGAGCTCTCGCAATAACTCTATTATCAACAACTATTATTGCACCAACAGGAATTTCACCTTTTTCAAAAGCCATTTCAGCCTCTTGAAGTGCCTTTTTCATAAAGTATTCATCTGAAAACAATTCTTCCATAGCAGTAAAAATACTATTTTTGCTTTATGTCTGATAATTTACTCTCCACTATATTTAATCCAATTGACTTAAGAAAGCTTCATAAAAGTCAACTACCAACTCTTGCAAAAGAGTTGCGTAATTTTATTATTGATATAGTTGCCATAAAAGAAGGTCATTTAGGAGCAAGTTTAGGAGTTGTTGAATTGACTATTGCTTTACATTATATTTTTGAAACCCCAAACGATTTATTAGTATGGGATGTAGGACATCAAGCTTATGGTCATAAAATTTTAACCGAACGCAGAGAACAATTTCATACCAACCGCCAATTAGGAGGTCTTTCAGGTTTCCCTAACAGAAGTGAAAGCATTTATGATACTTTTGGTGTTGGACACTCTTCTACTTCAATATCAGCTGCTTTAGGAATGGCCATGGCTTCAAATCTAAAAGGCAAAACTGATAAACAACATATAGCAATAATTGGTGATGCTTCTATTGCAAGTGGAATGGCCTTTGAAGCCTTAAATCATGCTGGTGTTTCCAAAGCTAATCTACTCGTTATTTTAAACGATAATGCTATTGGAATTGACCCTAGTGTAGGGGCTTTAAAACAATACTTTACCGGAATTAAAAAAGGAGAAGCTAATCATCAACACAATATATTTGAAGCCTTAAACTTTGAGTATTCAGGTCCTATAGATGGTCATGATTTTGATAAACTAATTTCTGAGTTTAACAGATTAAAAAGAATAAAAGGCCCAAAATTCTTACACGTAATAACTACTAAAGGGAAAGGGTTAAAACAAGCCGAACAAGATCAGGTTAAATATCATGCTCCTGGGAAATTTGATGCAATAACTGGTGAATTAACTATCAAACCTCCAATTATTCAACCTCCTAAATATCAAGATGTTTTTGGAGAAACCATCCTTGATTTAGCGCTTAGAAATGAAAAAATAGTAGGAATAACACCTGCAATGCCAACTGGAAGTTCGTTGAAAATGATGATGGATGCATTACCAAAACGAGCTTTTGACGTAGGTATCGCTGAACAACATGCAGTCACTCTAGCTGCAGGAATGGCTACTCAAGGTATGCAAGTGTTTTGTAATATCTATTCAACTTTTTTACAACGTGCATACGATCAGATCATACATGATGTTGCTTTACAAAACTTACCCGTAATTTTTTGTTTAGACAGAGCTGGATTAGTTGGAGAAGACGGGGCAACTCATCATGGCGTATTTGATTTAGCATATCTAAGATGTATTCCGAATTTAATTATTTTTTCACCTAGAAACGAGATCGAATTACGAAACATTTTATACACTGCTCAATTAGGTTTAAACTCTCCTATTGCTATTAGGTACCCAAGGGGAAGAGGTGTATTAATTGATTGGAAACAGCCATACCAGAAAATTGAAATAGGACGAGGAACTTGTATTCAAGAAGGTAATAAAATTGCAATACTTAGTATTGGTCATATTGGAAATTCAATTCAAGATGTTTTTAAATATTTAACTGATAATGAATTTAAGAAAATTTCTCACTATGACATGAGGTTCATCAAACCTTTAGATGAAAACCTATTACATACTATTTTCAAAAGACATCAAATCATCTTTACTATTGAAGATGGAACTATCATTGGCGGGTTTGGAAGTGCTATAACAGAATTTGCAGCCCATCATTCATATAAAAACAACATTAAGGTTTTAGGGATTCCTGATCAGTTTATTGAACATGGAACTGTAAATCAATTATATGATACTGTCGGCTTATCCTCCAATTACTTGAAAAAATTGATAAAATCACATCTGTAAACCTATTTGTGGTATAAAATTTGATGCTACTCGAAATCAAGAACCTTTAATCCCATATAATGAAATTTAATTTTTTAGCATTTGCATTTCTATGTTTCAATTTTTATAGCTTTTCTCAAGTTGACGTTAAAACGGTTAAACCAGAAAACGATACTATTCAATATTGGAAAAAAATCAACAAAATTGGTTTGGATTTAACGGAAGTTGCGTACGTAAACTGGTCCTCTGGAGGGAGTAACTCTATTTCAGCTTTATTAAATACCGAGTTTACTAGAAAATATAAAGAAGAATTATTCTTCTGGAATAACGAACTCCTTTTTAATTATGGTTTGAACAAACAACAAGACCGAGAATTACAAAAAACTGAAGATGAATTAGTTATTAATTCTACATTTGGGTTTAAAAAAGATACTTTATCAAAATTTTATTACTCTGCTAAATTAAATTTCAACACACAGCTTACTTCAGGATATAATTATCCTGACACTGATCTAGCTACTTCAAAATTTATGGCTCCTGGTTATCTATTAGCTGGTATAGGGATTAAATATATAAATAAGCCAGAAAACTTTAACATATACATATCCCCTTTGACATTAAAATCAACCTTTGTTTTGGATCAAAAATTAGCCAACGAGGGAGTTTATGGGGTAAAAAAAGCTATCTATGACCAAAATGGAGAACTCATTTCAAAAGGGGAAAAGTCATTTATTGAATTTGGCCCTTTATTATCAACAATTTGGGAAAAAGAAATTTATACAAACGTCAACCTGAAGAATAGACTTAGACTTTATACGGATTATGTACGTGATTTTGGAAACATTGATGTTGATTGGGAATTAAGTCTTAATTTAACAGTAAATAAATATATTAAAACAACTGTAGGCACATACTTAAAGTATGATGATCAAATAAAACATCAAGAGGATAAAAACAATGATGGTGAATTAGAAACCTATGGCCCAAAAATTCAATTCAAGCAGCTACTCGGAGTAGGGTTGGTTTATAATTTCTCTTAATACAATATCATTTTTCTTTTTTTTAAATTTAAAAATCTATCCCATAAAACATTGTATATTTGAGTATAATTATTTTTCATGAATATATTACATTTAGATAGTAATCATCCTCTTTTAATTAAACAATTAAAAGATCTCGGGTATTCAAATGATGAAGATTATTCTTCTTCAAAAATAGTAATAGAACAAAAAATAGCATCCTATGACGGTATTGTTATTAGAAGTAGATTTAAAATAGATCAGCAATTTATTGACGCTGCTACAAAATTAAAATTTATTGCTCGTGTTGGCGCTGGCTTAGAAAGTATTGATTGTGAATACGCTAAAAAGAAGGGGATACAATTAATTTCGGCACCAGAAGGAAACAGAAATGCCGTTGGAGAGCATGCATTAGGAATGCTACTCTCATTATTTAATAAACTCAATAAAGCAGATACTGAAATTCGCAATGGAAAATGGCTCCGTGAAGCAAATAGAGGTATTGAACTTGATGGAAAAACTGTTGGATTAATTGGTTATGGAAACATGGGGAAATCTTTTGCCAAAAAGTTAAGAGGCTTTGATGTTGAAGTAATTTGCTATGATATTACAGCTGATGTAGGAGATGAAAACTGCAAACAAGTAAGCCTCCTAGAACTACAAAAAAAGTCTGACGTATTAAGTATCCATACTCCTTTCAATACATTATCACACAACATGATTAATGAGGAGTTTATTGCTGGATTTTCAAAACCATTTTGGCTTATTAATACCGCAAGAGGCACAGCAGTTGTTACAAAAGACTTAGCTACTGCACTACAAAACGGAAAGATTATTGGGGCTGCATTAGATGTATTAGAGTATGAAAAAGGGTCTTTTGAAAATTTATTTGAAAATAAAGCATTACCAGAAGCGTTTAGGAATTTAATTCATTCAGAAAATGTTTTGCTATCACCTCATGTTGCTGGATGGACAGTTGAGTCTAAAATAAAACTAGCACAAACAATTATAGATAAAATTAAAGATATTTTTGTTTCAAGTAATAATGACAAAACTACTTCACAAGAAACTATAACAAAACGCGTTACAGGAATTGGAGGCGTATTTTTTAAAGTTGATAACCCAAAAGAAACTAAAGATTGGTATGCTACTCATCTTGGATTAAATACCGATGATTATGGCTGTACTTTTTGGTGGAAAGACAAACAAGGTAAAGATGCCACAACACAATGGAGCCCTTTTAAAAAAGACACTTCATATTTTGAACCTAGTAAAAAAGAGTTCATGATGAATTTTAGAGTTCATGATTTAAAAAAACTATTAGCTAACTTAAAAAACGAAGGAGTTACTATTGTTGGAGATATTGAAGAATATGAATACGGTAAATTTGGCTGGATTGTAGACCTAGAAGGAAATAAAATTGAACTTTGGGAACCTATAGACGAGGCTTTTAAATAAAAAATAAGACATTATGGAAATAGTAGACGAAAACGGTAATACAATACACCAACACAATTATAGTCAAGAAAGTAAAAGGATTCTAGCAGGAGTACTTGGTATTTTTTTAGGCGTTTTTGGTGTACATAAATTTGTGTTAGGATATACAAAAGAAGGATTAACTATGTTACTAATATCAGTACTTACTTGTGGCGTAGGAGCTATAGTCATGAAAATCATAGCTATTATTGAAGGAATTACATATCTTACAAAATCTGATGAAGAGTTTATAAATATATACCAAATCAACCACAAAGGATGGTTTTAAAATAGTTCTAATAAAATTTATTGCAGAATTTACATCAAACCACCAGTTGGGGTTAATCTTCATATTACTGAAGTGAAGTATTTTATAATCGGTTTTCGATACATAGATCTAACCATAGAAAGGGAATAATTACAAGAAAATCAAAACAGAAGACAACATAGAATATATTCATCCTATTTAAAAAAATATTAGAATTAGAGATAAAAACTTACTGTAAAGAATTTATTGAAACTAATTCATAATCTAACGGTAACATCGTTGATATTCTTTTTTGACCTAAATACCCTCCGAAAGAAATATTTTCTGGAGGGAAATAATTCCCAAAACTATCTATATAAAAGCTCTTATCTTTAGTATTAATTACTAAAAAAGATTGTTTCAAACGTTTATACAAAATACTTATTTTATCCTCTTTTATTGAGATTTTTATTCTATTCAATTCAACTAATCTTTTAATAAATTCTTTTGACTGAACCTGAAGTTTGTCATAAAAAATTAAAAAACCATTTTCTTCAATTTGATTATCTTTAATGGATCTCATAAAATGTAATTTTGATCCATTATACACGTGTTTTCTAGCTTTAAGGTGCCTTCTTTTTTCTTTATCTCCAATAAAAAAACTTGTTCCCAAATAATATACTTCTTTAGCATAATATGTACCATTAAACATACCTTCAGCTAACTTAGCAGTAAAGTCTGATAAATCATAATGTATTACATACCCTAAATATTTATTCTTTATAATAATTGGTTTTTCTGAATATGCAGTTAATTCTTGAGTTACAGAATTAAATCTAATTTTTATATCATCCACATTTTCTATCTTACATTGATTAGCTGGCAAGTCTTTTCCCAAGAACTCTCTTTTAAAATAATGTAATTTCTTTTTCCTACTCCAATTGTCCTTTGTAATTAGAACCTCATTTAAAGCTTCTGCTTTTGGTTTTAAATATACTATATAACTATTGTCATAAATTAAAGCTAAATCAATTACCTCGTTATTATACCCTAAATACCTAACAATAAGATTACTCTTTATTTCAAGTGACTTTTGAATTCTAAAAATCCCTTCTTCATTAGTAATTGTTCCTTTAGTAGTACCATCAAAATAAACTGTAGCTCCTAAAATTGGCTCTTTTGTTTCAAAATCTAATACTGTTGCTTGTATTAATTGCGCCTCTACACAATTACTAATTAACAAAAGTAGAAATAGCAAAAATTTTATTCTTGTTAATTTCATAGATTAATTATTCTTATACATCATTGATAAAATTGAGCTATTCTTTACTTTCCATAAACTTACGTTCTAACTCTGCTTGAAATTCTTCCATAACAGGACGAACAGTACTTTCAGGTAAATCAGCTATTTTGATATACATTAATCCATCTACTGCATTATTGAATAACGGATCTACATTAAAAGCTATTACTTTTGCATTTTGTTTAATATATTTTTTAAGTAATACTGGAATTCTTAATCCTGGTTCAAGTTCATCAATAACTCGATCAAATTTATTTAAATCAGCTTTTGTTTCATCAAATACAAAATCTTTATCTGCGTCTTTTAATTGAACTTTAAATTCTTTTTTAGGTCTGATATATTGTGCCACATAAGGATCGTAGTAATGTGATTTCATAAACTCAATCATCAATGATTTTGAAAATGATGAAAACTGATTACTAATACTTACTCCACCTATCAAATATTTATGCTCCGGAAAACGAAGTGTAGTATGTACAATCCCTTTCCATAACAGGAATAACGGCATTGGTTTTTGCTGGTACTCTTTTATAATGAATGCACGTCCCATTTCAATAGACTCACTCATCATACCATATAACTCAGGTTCAAATCGAAATAAATCCTGTAAATAAAATCCATCTATCCCGTATTTAGCAAAAATTTTAGATCCTAGTCCCATTCGATAGGCTCCTGCTATTTTTTTGGCAGTATTATCCCATAAAAACATATGATGATAATAGCTATCACAACTATCTAAATCTATAGCATTATTTGTCCCTTCCCCAATTGCTCTAAAAGTGACTTCTCGTAACCTCCCTAGTTCTTTCAATATATTAGGGATCTTATCCGCCGAAACTAAAAATACTTCGTAATTTTTACTTTCTAACAACCTACAATCATACCCTCTTAAATTCTCCACCTCTTGCTCTATCAATTCTGAACTTACAGATGTTGCAATTTTTTCTGGCGCAGAAACTGGAGTAATTGTTTTCTTAATTGTCGATGTAGCAACATCTTTTAATGATACAGAGTCTTTTTCATAAGGATTCGCTAACATATAAGTTTTCTTCCTTATAAACTCGGTGAAATCATTTAAATCAGTATACTCTTTTTGATCCTTAACCAGTATTGGTTTTCCAATACGTATTTTAACAATTCTATTCCGCTGACTCAATACTTCTGAAGGTAACTTAGCTGATCTTAATGTATCGCTTAAATTAGATAATTGATAAAATAAACTGCTATTCTTAGCATGAAAATAAATAGGTAATATTGGCACCTGTGCTCTCTGTATCAATTTCATTGCAGATGGCTCCCATTGTTTATCTACTACTAAATCATCTATTTTTTTTGTTGATACTTCTCCTGCTGGAAATACACCAAGTGGCGCACCCGATCTTAAGTGCATTATTGCTCGTTTAAATCCACCAACACTAGATTTTATATCCTTTCTATTCTCAAAAGGATTAACAGGCATCATGTATGGCTTCATTGGCGCTATTCTATGCAATAAAAAATTAGCGATAATTTTAAAATCCTTTCGCTGTTCTAAAATTATTTTCAACAACAATGCTCCGTCTACTCCTCCCAAAGGATGATTTGAAACCGTTACAAAGGCACCTTCTTTTGGAATTCTTTTCAGGTCCTCTTCAGGAATTTCATATTCTATTTCAAGATCCTTTAATAAGGATGTTAAAAACGCCACATCCTTCAAATGTTTACTTTGATTATATACTTTATTTAAACGATCAATTTTAAAAATCTTCATCAAAATCCAACCAATAAAAGTACCTATAAATCCAAATTTATCTAGGTTTATTGCTTTAGCTAATTCTTTTGATGTTACTAATCCCATTGTTTTTCTTGACTAAGTATCAAATGTAGTCAAAATAAACATTTTTGTAAGCTTAATTACTTGTGATTAACTGTATAGTATTGTCTTTTTCTTGTTTTAACAACACCTCTTTTCCTATTGAAATTTTTTCAAATGCTTCATTAGTATTATGTCTTATTGTATATAACGAAACATTCTCACTACATGAGACTTTAAATTTTGAGCGTAATTCTTGAAGTAGTCTTTCAATATTTTTATATGTATCATTTACACATACTGAAAAACTAATCGCTGAATTTTGAATTACATCTACTTTTAGTTTATACTGGTGTAATAAAGCGAATATCTCACTTATATTCTCTTCAACAATAAATGAAAAATCCAAGGATGATAAGGAAATTAAAATTTGATTTCTTTTTACTATAAAACACGGTATAAAAGGCTCTAATTGCTTCCCTTTACTAACACAAGTCCCCTTATCTAAAGGATTTAAAAACGATTTAACATATAATGGTATTTCCTTACGTTGCAGTGGTTGTAATGTTTTAGGATGAATTACGGAAGCTCCATAAAAAGCTAATTCAATTGCTTCTTCATAGGAAATTTGATGTAACAATTGTGTTTCATTAAAAAATCTTGGGTCAGCGTTTAAAACGCCAGGGACATCTTTCCAAATAGTCACACTAGTTGCATTTAAACAATATGCTAATATTGCAGCTGTATAATCACTACCTTCTCTACCTAAAGTGGTTGTGAAATTATTTGCGTCTGAGCCTAAAAATCCTTGAGTAATATATAAGGATGCTTTTTTAATATGATTAGCTACATTTTGCGTTGTATTTTCCCAGTTTACTTTTGCGTCACGATAAGAATTATTAGTTTTAATAACTGTTCTTATATCTAACCAATTACTCTTAATATTTATTTCATTTAAATAAGCAGCAATTATTGATGTAGAAACCAATTCTCCAAAACCAACAATTTGATCATACACAAAACTATAATCAGGTGATTTATTCCAGTATAAAAAACTAGTTAAGTTATCAAATAAATTAGCTACGGTTTTATAAATTGCATGTTGTTTATTCGGAAATAATTCGAATAATACTTCTTCATGACAAACGATTATATCTTGTATATTTTCTTGCAGTTTTGATTTTTCTTCAAAATATGCTTTTACTACCAACTCTAGTTTATTTGTAGTCTTACCCATTGCCGAAACTACTACTAAAGTTTCCTGATACCCTACCTTTTGTAATACCTTGGCTACATTTCTTACTCCTTCAGCATTTTTCACTGAAGCCCCACCAAACTTAAATACTTGCATTCTTAATACTTATTTATTCCTTTTTCATCTAGTTGTACCACCAACCAATTATTAAAAACAGTTGCCCCAACACTTTTATAGAAATCAATTGCAGGCGCATTCCAATCCAATACATTCCATTCCACTCTTCTTAAATTAGACGCTTTAGCAATTGAAACTAGCTTGTTTAATAAAGCTTTACCTACTCCTTTTCCTCTTTGACTCTGAGTTACCATTAAATCCTCTAAATGAATCGTTTTCCCTTTCCAAGTAGAGTACCTATTATAATACAATGCAATACCTATAATTTCATCTTCAAATTCTGCTACTAAACAATTGAATGCTCCACTAATATAATCCCCTGTTAACTCTTCTAAAGTTACTTCAACGGCATTAGACTCCTTTTCAAAATCAGCCAATTCTTTAATTAATTGCAAAACAAATAATAAATCTTCTGCTTTAGCTTCTCTTATTTTAAGTATCAATAGTTTTTATTTTAATTTCACACAAAGTTATATTTATAACTTTTTCTTTCCAAATAATCATTACTTATTTAACAAAATAATCATTCGACTCAAGTTTAGTTAACTAAAATACTATTTTTTGTTAGTTTCTCATGACTTAGATAATTAATATCTTATCCGAGTTAACTTCTTTGGTAAAAACACAAGAGATTAGAGTTTATATAGATAGACTTTTTACCTACATGCGAATTAATATGAATAAAATTAGTAGGCTGAATTAAAACAAATATTTTATGTAATTTCGCAACAAATAAGACACATAACTACTTATGACAAATAAACACAAAACATTAGGTGAGTACATTATTGAAAATCAACAAAATTTCCAATATTCATCTGGTGAACTTTCACGATTAATTAACTCTATCAGATTAGCTGCTAAAGTAGTTAATCATGAAATTAGAAAGGCTGGATTGGTAGATATCACAGGTGCTGCAGGTGATATTAACATCCAAGGAGAAGTTCAGCAAAAATTGGATGTATATGCTAACGATATTTTCAAAGAAACTTTAATTAACAGAGAAATTGTTTGTGGTATCGCTTCAGAAGAAGAAGATGATTTTGTTGTTGTTGAAGGTAGTAATAAGAAAAACGAGAACAACTATGTATTAATGATGGATCCATTGGACGGATCATCAAACATTGATGTTAACGTTTCTGTCGGAACAATTTTTTCTATATACCGAAGAGTTACTCCAGCTGGAACACCAGTAACAATCGAAGACTTTTTACAACCAGGAAACAAACAAGTTGCTGCAGGTTATGTTGCCTACGGAACTTCAACTATGATGGTTTTTACAACTGGTCATGGTGTTAATGGTTTTACATTAAATCCAGCAATTGGTACTTTTTACTTATCTCATCCTAATATGAAAATTAAGGAAACAGGTAAAATTTATTCAGTAAGTGAAGGATATTATGCACACTTTGAAAAAGGAATGCAAGCTTACTTAAACTACTGTAAAGAAGAAGAAGGAAATAGACCTTATACTGCTCGTTATATTGGATCATTAGTAGCTGATTTTCATAGAAATTTATTAAAAGGAGGTATTTACATATACCCAAGAAGTAAAACATCCCCAAACGGAAAACTACGTTTGTTATATGAGTGTAATCCTATGGCTTTTATTGCTGAACAAGCAGGAGGTAAAGCTAGTGATGGATTTACACGTGTTATGGATATACAACCTACAGAATTACACCAACGTATTCCTTTCTATACCGGAAGTAAACAAATGGTTATAAAATCTGAAGAGTTTATGGAAAAACACAAATAAATAACTTTATATAATAAAAAAGCCTCGCTATTAGCGAGGCTTTTTTATTATATAAAGTTATTATTTATCTCTTTAGAGAGAAATGTGCTTTAAGCTCTTTTTGAGCACTATCACTTCCTTCTCCTTCTATATACATAATTTTAAACCAGTAATCAGAAGCTGGCATTTGATTACCATTGTAAGTTCCA
>Ga0209291_1000667_pt1 | contig 32388 bp, 29 predicted proteins | sample GOMGulsemesocosm_FD_184633 | JGI IMG/M metagenome (GOLD analysis project Ga0209291, IMG submission 184633) | Methane-oxidizing microbial communities from mesocosms in the Gulf of Mexico - GOM9B Gulf of Mexico (SPAdes) (version 2) | ecosystem: Environmental > Aquatic > Marine > Cold seeps...
ATGGAAAAAACAGACATATCAGAAATAACAGTAACTGCACCAAGTTATTATTCCATCCTGCCATTTCTGCCTATTGTCGGTGTCTTTGTATTTAACGGTTCAACAGTTAAAGGACTAGAGCTTGATATCTACACAATCGTAGTATTATCAATTTTCATTAGTGCAGTTATCGATTTTATTACTAAACGATTAGATGGGAAGGCTACTTTAGAGGACTTGGAGTCTTGCTATGAAGGTATGGCGGATGCTTTTAAAGGTGTCGTCATGCTATTAGTTGCTGCTGGAGTCTTTGCTCAGGGCTTGATGTCGATTGGTGCTATTGATAATTTAATCGGCCTTGCGGAGGCAGCAGGTGCAGGCGGATTTGCATTAATGCTAATTTTAACAGGTCTCACTGTAGCGGCAGCAATAGCAACAGGCTCAGGCAACGCTCCTTTTTATGCATTTGTTGAACTTGCTCCTACACTGGCCGGTAAAATGGGCTTAAATCCAGCGTTCTTAATTATCCCGATGTTACAAGCATCGAACCTTGGTCGTACTGTTTCACCGGTAGCGGGTGTCATTGTCGCGACAAGTGGCATGGGGAAAATCAGCCCATTTGAAGTTGTTAAACGAACATCAGTACCCGTATTAGCAGGTCTAATTACCGTTATTGCAGGGACTATGGTACTTGTTCCTATGTATGCTTAGCTTGAAATTTTCATAAAAAACAAGATTATCAAAAGGCTAGGATAAAAAAACCTAGCCTTTGACTTTAATTATTTATGCTTAATCGTTAAAGGCTCCCCTTCAATACCCGCATAAAAAACAACAATTTCAGCTGGTACATCACCTTTATTTATTCCGTAGTGCCATTTGTTAATAACTTCAACAAGAGTGTCCCCCGCTTTAAGTTCCAAAATCTCATCGTCTTGTGTTACAACAGTTAATTCACCACTCACTAAATAACCTGCATTAATAACTGGATGCTCATGCAAAGGCAGCTGAACCCCTGGTGCAATATCAATTTTTAAGATAGTGACTTCCGGCTTTCCCTTTGGATAATTTGGAAGTACAGAGCCATCCCAGCTCGTCGTGGACTTAGCTAATACATCCACGGTAATAGGTTTTGTCTCATTTGCCGTTACATTCCCTACGACTAAAATCGTTAAACATAAGCCACTAATTAAACTTTTCATAAATTCCCTGTATTATCTAATTGATACTGAAGTTCATCTCCATCTCTTATTTAATTACCTTATAATAAGTTCAAGCAATTATTAATCAGTATTACACTCCCTTACAACTGTATAATTATCACACACATATAATATAATCATGGATCAATTAAATTTGTTAGAATAGGCACATCCATTTAATTTCAGTAAACATTAGGATAAATAAAATTGAATTACAAAGCTGCTATTTTTGATATGGACGGACTACTTCTTGATACTGAGCGAGTTTGTAAAGGAATATTTGAAGAAGCCTGTACATCATTATCCATTCCATTTTTAGAAGATGTCTACCTCGATATCATCGGTCGTAATTCTCAAGGCATTGAAAAAGTGATCCGTGCAGGCTACGGCAGTGATTTAGATTATCCAGTACTACATGAAGCATGGCGGACACGTTACAACGCCGTCGTTAAGCACCAAGCCATTCCAGTTAAAGATGGTGTTATTGAGCTATTAACTTGGTTAAAAAACAATAATATTCCTACTGCTGTTGCGACGTCAACACAACAAGATGTTGCAACAATCAAATTAAAGCTTGCAGGCTTAGAACAGTTTTTTGATAATTTGACAACAGGATGCGAAGTTAAGAATGGCAAACCCGACCCAGAAATTTACTTGCTTGCAGCTGGTCGTTTAAATATTAAACCGGAGCAATGCTTAGCTTTTGAAGATTCGAATAACGGAGTATTATCTGCAGTAAGTGCCAATATGCAGACATTCCAGATCCCAGATCTAGTACAGCCCAGTGCTCAAATATTAACATTAGGCCACACTGTAAGCGCCTCTTTATTAGACGTTTTAGATATTCTAAAACAAAGTAAACAAACCTTTAATCAATAATTTTGAATGTTAAATCCCCGCCTCTAATAACGCTTTTTCCTAAAATAAACTAAAATTACTAGTATGCGGATTATTAGAGGTAATCGATATGTCAGTGTTTAACGAAACGATGCGCCAGAGAGGTCAAGCCGAAGAAGATATGTTCTATGCGAAGTTAGATCTCGAGTTAATCGCCGCACTACACAAAAAAATCGATAAAGAACAGCAACAAGTATTACGGCAAATACCAACGGATTCAGGTTACGACCGCTAGCACTTAAATAAGTAAGGCATGATACCTAATCAAGAAATAAACAGACCAACTCTTTTAACGCACCACAATCGACCAAAGTAGCACTACCAACAAAAAAAATAATCATGCCGACAATAAAATATTTGAATAATTGGTGTAGGCCATTATCTGATATAACTTCAGGTGTTATATTTTTTAATTCTACTTGGGCTTGTTCTCTATCTACGCTCGCCAATATTCTTTTGTGTTGTAAATACCAGTGTAAATTGAATCGTGCGATAGCAGCAAATAGAAAACCCGACAACATGATTACACCCAGAATCCACTCTAAATTAGCCATTACTCTTCCTTAAGCATGTATAACAACACGATATAATTATTTAATAATATCATTTAGTTATAACATCGTTGAATTAAAAAAGTATGACACAGGGACTAATAAATGACTAATCGTCATTTTATAATAAAAAAAAAGGTTGAAATGAATAATCATTCCAACCTTTACTATTAGTTCGTTATTTACTGCTAGTTAACAATTTAAATAAAGTTACTATACTAAGTATTTACAATGCAGTTTCTAAGATCTGACGGCTTACTTCCAAGGTGATATTTTTGCGTTCACCCAGTGCTACCATGCCATGTTTCTCTAATTTAGCAATTAAGTTGTCGATATCACCAAACGTAATATCTGCATCCGAAAGCCTTGTTGGAACTTCCATTGCTTTAAAAAATGCTTCTGTTTTTGCTATCGCTTGATCAATTTTTTCATCTTCATTAGCAACTTTAATATTCCAGACACGTTCAGCATATTGCAGTAATTTACTGCGCTTATCTTCACGTAGTACTTTCATAACTGCAGGTAACACTATCGATAAACTACGCGCATGATCAACACCGTGTGCGGCTGTTAACTCATGACCAATCATGTGTGTTGCCCAATCATGTGGTACGCCAGCACCAATAAGACCATTTAACGCCATCGTTGCCGACCACATAATATTACCACGGATCTCTAAATCAGCTTTAGTCTCAGGTTTTAATGCTTTTGGTCCTTCTTCGATAAGCGTCAGCAATAAACCTTCAGAAAAACGATCTTGTACTTTCGCGTTGATGCTATACGTCATGTACTGTTCCATAATATGAACAAATGCATCTACAACACCATTGCTGATTTGACGATCAGATAAACTCAAGCTCACTGCAGGATCTAAAATCGCAAACGTTGGACGAACGAATGGGCTACCAAATGATAACTTGCTGCCATCACGTGTAATAACTGCACCACCATTAGATTCAGAACCCGTTGCAGGTAACGTTAATACTGCACCCAATGGTAATGCTTTAGTTATTGGTGCGTATTTACTTAGGATATCCCAAGCATCATCGCCTTCAAATACAGCTGCTGCAGCAATAAACTTACTGCCATCAACAACAGAACCACCACCAACTGCAAGAATGTAATCAACATTGTGCTCATTGATAACATCGACAGCTTTAATTAATTGGTCATATGTTGGGTTTGGTTCGATACCTGAAAACTCAACCCAGTCATGTTCAGACAATGCAGCTACGACTTGATCATATACGCCATTTGACTTAATTGAACCACCACCGTAAGTCACTAATACTTTAGCGTCTATTGGGATTTCTTTGCTGATCGCTTTAATCTGGTCATCACCAAAATGAATACGAGTTGGGTTTTGAAACGTGAAATTCAACATATTTGCTTCCTAGTATTAAGCGTGTGCGATTAGTTTTTCTGCGACTAATGCTGAAGACGCTGGATTTTGACCTGTGATGATTAAACCATCTTGTACAGCAAACGGCGTCCAATCAGCAACTTTCTGATAGTCACCACCACGCTTTACAAGCTCATCTTCTAATAAAAAAGGTACGATATCAGTTAATTGTACAGCATCCTCTTCTGTATTTGAAAACCCAGTTACCGCTTTACCTTTAATTACATACTCACCTTCAGGTGTTTTAACGTTGAGTAGTGCCGCACTTGCATGACAAACCGCTGATACAGGCTTGTTATTCGCTATAAACCCAGCTAATAAATCAATTGAAGTGGTGTTGTCAGTCAAATCCCATAATGGACCATGCCCACCAGGATAAAATACCGCATCAAAGTCTTGCTCTTTAACATCCGCTAATTTAACCGTTGTCGCGAGGGCTTTTTGTGCGGCATCATCAGCATCAAAGCGACGAGTAGCATCCGTTTGCATGCTCTCATCTGCACTTTTAGGGTCAATTGGTGGCTTACCACCAGCAGGTGATGCTAGAGTAACTGTCATTCCAGCATCAACAAATACATAGTAAGGTGCAGCAAGTTCTTCAACCCAGAAACCTGTTTTTTCACCTGTATTACCTAAATCTGCATGTGATGTTAATACGACTAAAATATTCTTATTCATGATCGTTCCTCTCGCTTTAAATTTGCGTCATTGATTTGTGTCTGAACTGAGCTGCTATGCATGTTGTATACACGTTAACAGCGAATGGAAACAGTCTATACCTCAATGTAAAATCAAACAATGCAGAGTAAATTGATTACACTGTTCAAAATTTTGATACAATTGATTTATTATCATCATTATCAGGATTCATTTATGCATGTTTCTTTTGAGCAGTTAAAAAGTATGGTTGTATACGCACAAATTGTCGAACAAGGCACGCTCTCAGCGGCCGCTCGGCATTTAAACCTATCTCGCGCAGTAGTCAGTTACCATCTTAAAAAACTTGAAACTCAATTAGGACTCAAGCTGCTTAATCGAACAACTCGCAACTTTACACTCACTGAAGCAGGACAACAGTACTATCAACACTGTCAAGAAATAGCGCAACAAGCTGAAGCTGCAAATCAACAAATCGAGAATTTAAAGCACGAACCTGAAGGTTTGATAAAAATAACATGTCCGGTTAATGTCGGATTACAGATAATTGTCCCAGCTTTAAACATGTTCAAGGTCCAATTTCCGAAGATTGAATTGGACATCATGCTTACTGATGATATCGTTAACATTATGCAGGAAGGCATTGACTTGGCAATTAGAGGCGCACCGCTTACTGATTCAGGTTTACAAGCTCGTAAACTAATATCGATGAAAACCTGCCTATGTGCATCACCTGATTATTTAAACAAGTACGGTCGGCCAAAAAACCCTACCGAACTTGTCGAGCATAGCTGGGTGTTATACAAATTAAGTTCAAGTACGTTAACACTAACGAAAGGAAGTCGAGCTTACAGCGTAAAACCAAAAGGGAGTATTAGTACGAATAATGCAGCAGCAAGAACAGCGTTTGTAGAAGGCGGTCATGGCATTGCACGTATTCCTTTTTATGATGCAGCGCCAAAAATTGAAACCAATAAACTGGAGCTGTTATTATCTGATTATGAACTCTCGAACATTGATCTATATGGTGTTTTTCCGCCTGGAAGCGCGGGTTCGAAAAAGCATAGGGTGTTATTAGCGTTCTTAAGGGAACATTTTAATCATTTATCGAAAATATGTGACCGAGATCGAACTATTACTTTTTAGGCATTATTTGTAAGGTCTAAACCTCTCTAAAGCAAAGTTTGAGGCTAGACTTAAATTAGTTTTAAACAAGTGGAGATAAACCAATGCAAGCAGTAGCATTTATAAATGAGAAATCAGTGTTATTAACCGACAGTGTGAATAAATTTCTCATGCATAAAATCAGTTACAAAGTATTAAGTAACTTGGTGTGGGATGTTTTACAAGATTGGCAATCTCTAGATGTCATCGACGAAAAAGTATCAGGGGAAAAAGAGCATATATTTTGGTTTCTCATTTTTGAATTACACTATTGGGAGGAGAACACATTAATAAAGGATGCAGAACTGCGTAAAAACTTATACGCCTGTGCCTTGTATCTAGAACGTGAGCAAGATTTACCTAAATTCTGTGTTGGTTTACGCCCAAATCGACATGTGTCCGAGGAGAGCTTAACAAATATGGAGAAAGATATCGTTACATCAGATTAAATTGAAAACATAAGCAGCTAATAAATATGTCTAATGATAGAATGAATACATTAAAAAACCCCTTAGTTTAATTTAACGAAGGGGTTAATTATTTTATTCGACTTCTTCTTCCGCAAATTGAATACGCGCTAAGCGTTCCAATTCTTCTTCTCTTGCCGCATTAATTTCATCTAAAATACCAGCTACATCTGCAGATTCTGTATTTTCAATAAACAGACCAGTCAATTCAACATCAACAGTGAGCTCTGCAGCTTCGTATAAAGCCCACATTTCTTTAGCATATTTTGTCTCAAGTAATTCTGGTGCATATTGCCCGTAATATTGTCTCATATTATCAACATCACGTTCTAACATCCATTTCGCATTGTTGTTTGCTGACGCATCAACCGCTTGTGGCAGATCAATAATAACAGGACCATGTTCATCGACAAGCACATTAAATTCGGATAAATCCCCATGAATAAGACCTGCGCAAAGCATTAATCTTGCGTAGTGGATCATTTTTCCATGATCAATCACAGCCTGCTCTGGCGTTAATGCAACATCCGCTAAACGCGGCGCAGCAAAGCCATCAGCATCGGTGACTAACTCCATGAGTAATACACCGTCAAAGCAACCATAAGGTTCAGGAACGCGAACACCTGCATTATCTAAGCGATATAACGCATCAACTTCGGCACTTTGCCATATTTTTTCTTGTTCGTTACGGCCAAAGTTAGAGCCTTTTTCCATTGCACGAGCACGTCGACTATTACGAACTTTACGACCTTCTCGATATTGCACCGCTTGTTTAAAACTGCGGTTCTCTACGTCTTTGTAAACTTTCGCGCAACGGATCTCCTGACCACAACGCACGACGTATACAGTTGCTTCTTTACCACTCATTAACTGACGCAATACTTCGTCAACAAGCCCGTCATCAACAAGAGGTTGTATTCTTTGGGGCACTTTCACTAGTTATTATTCCCTAGTTAACCGTTACATGAATCTAGGATAATAACATTAAGTTAATTTGTTTTAAAAGACCACTGCCTAATTTATAAACGGTCATTATCGTCTTTATTCACTAACTCGCTCAAATTTATCTTAATAAACTTCGCCAGTCGGGGATTCAGGCGCACTTTGGACTTGTACTTTATTAAGTTTTTCTTTTGATCTTTTTATTAGAAAAGATTTGATGGTTAGCCCACAAAACTTCATTCTTTCCAGTGAGACAGCACGGCTGAGGGTGTGAATTGCGGACCAAACTGCTCACACAATTGCTCTGCGCGCAGCTTAAAGTTATCCGAACCATAATGGTCAACGAATTGTAAAACACCACCCGTCCATGCAGGAAAACCTAATCCCATAATAGAGCCGATATTAGCATCACGACTACTGGTAACGACTCCTTCTTCATATGCTCTAATCGCTTCGAGAGATTGCACGAATAATAATCGGTCTTTAACAGTATCGATATCCCAGTCATCCGTTGTCGGAAATAAATCGGCTAAACCAGGCCACAACCGCTTTACCCCTCCCCCGCTATAATCGTAGAATCCAGCGCCTGTCGACTTACCAAGCCGTTTTAGGAGGAGTAATTGATCTAACACCCTATCTGCAGAGTTATCAGGTCGTGTTTTCCCCTCAGCTTTTAAATCAATTCGAGCTTGATTACGTACATTATCAATCAGTGACAAGCTAACTTCATCAAGAATAGCCAAAGGCCCTACGGGTAACCCAGCTTGAATTGCTGCATTTTCAATGACTTCTCCTGGAATACCTTCACTTAGCATACGCATAGCTTCCGATGCATAAGTAAAGAATACACGTGATGTGAAAAAACCACGAGAATCATTAACAATAATGGGGATTTTACCAATCTGCAGCACTAAATCATAAGCAGCAGCCAAAGTCTTTGACGATGTTTTATCGCCTTTAATAATTTCAACAAGTGGCATTTTGTCCACAGGAGAGAAAAAGTGCAGACCAATAAAATTTTCAGGCTTCGTAGACGAATTAGCTAAACTGGTAATCGGTAATGTTGATGTATTGGACGCCATAATAATATCATCACCAACAGCTTGTAATATTTCAGTTGTTGCTTGTGACTTTACTTTTCGATCTTCAAATACCGCTTCAATCACCATTTCACAACCGATTAAGTCAATGGGATCTTTTGTCAGAATAATACGTTGTAATATTCTACTTTTCTCTGCATCAGACAATTTACAATTCGCTAAAATAGAAGCTGAATATGACTTGGCAAATACTGTTTTTTCAAGACTTATATCTTTTAATACGACAGTAATACCATGGCTTGCTAAAGCATAAGCAATACCAGCCCCCATCATACCCGCACCTAATACACCAATTTTACTAAATGTCGTTAACGCAGGTTCCTTAGGGCGCGACGCACCGGCCTTAATCTCGTTATGCTGATACCAAAACGTATTCATCATATTTTTAGCGACTTGACTACGGATGACATGAATAAAATAGCGTGTCTCAATCCGTAATGCAGTATCAATATCCACCTCAGCGGATTCAAGCATCACAGATAAAATGGCTTCCGGGGCTGGTAAGTTACCCTGTGTTTTTTTCTTTAGTATTGCAGGCGCAGTTACTATTATCCCAACCATATGTGGGTCTTTCACATTCCCCGCTGGTAATTGGTAATCCTTAGTATCAAAGCGTTGCCTTACCGGTAATGACTGTGACAGGATCCAGTTTATTGCTTGCGCCATCATTTGAACATTTGATGTCGCGATTTGATCGACTAATCCAAGTGCAAGACCCTCTTGGCAATCAAATAGTTTGCCCTTAAGTAAGTAAGGAAAAGCAGCCTCCACACCGAGCATCCGAGTCATTTTGACAACACCACCAACACCAGGCATTAAACCTAATGTTACCTCAGGTAAACCTAGCACTACTTTTTTCGATAATGCGATACGATAATGACACGCTAGCGCCAATTCCCAGCCACTGCCTAGAGCTGCACCATTGATACATGCAACAACTGGCTTGCCACATACCTCCAGCAACCGTATCGCTGCTTTAAACGATGACAATAACGAATAGCTTTCCTCTACACCTTGCTCTGCACATTGACTAAGCTCAGCTATATCGCCACCAGCAAAAAAACTGGATTTTTCAGAACGTAATATAACCCCTGTAAACTGCATATCTTTTAGTTTATTAATCGTCGCTATGTAGTCATCAATAAACACTCGATCAAGTAGATTAACACTTGCATTGGGCTTATCTAAAATTAAATGCACTATTCCTGCACCGTCTTGCTCTATACGGATTGATGACATACGTTACCCCTTTACACGTTCAATAATTGTTGCGATCCCCATACCGCCACCGACACACAAGGTTACAAGGCCACGTTTCAAGTCACGTGCTTCTAACTCATCTAGTAATGTCCCTAAGATAATTGCCCCCGTAGCCCCAAGTGGATGACCCATGGCAATAGAGCCACCATTCACATTGACGATGTCTGGTGAGACATTAAGTTCACTCATAAATCGCATAACAACGGCGGCAAAGGCTTCATTGACCTCAAATAAATCAATATCATCTATGGTTAATCCCGCCACTGCTAATGCTTTTTGGGTCGCGGGTACGGGCCCAGTTAACATGATTGTGGGATCAGCGCCGACCACAGCAGTAGCAACAACTCTTGCTCTTGGTTTTAATCCCCATTTAACGCCCGCTTCAGCGCTACCGAGTAAAACCAGCGCTGCCCCATCAACAATTCCAGAGGCATTGCCTGGTGTATGGACATGTTGAATTTGTCCGACTTGTGGATACTTACGTTGAGCAACACTATCAAAAACAGTTTGACCAAGGCGACTAAAAGAAGGGTTTAGCTTTGCTAATGTAGCGAGAGAACAATCTGGACGAACAAGCTGATCTTTATCAAGTAATAATATGCCATTACGATCACATACAGGAATAACTGATTTATCGAATGCGTTACGTTGCCAAGCCGCAGTGGCGCGTTGATGGGAACGAACAGCAAAAGAATCAACATCTTCACGACGATAACCATCCAGTGTCGCAATTAAGTCAGCACCGATACCCTGTGGCATATAGTCAGTGGCTAGGCTTGTTTCTGGATCCATCGACCAAGCGCCACCATCGCAGCCCATTTTTACGCGCGACATCGATTCAACACCACCTGCAATGACGAGGTGCTCCCAACCAGAGCGTATTTTCATTGCAGCTATATTGACTGACTCTAGGCCTGATGCACAAAATCTATTTAAGCTAACCCCTGCAACGTTATCTTTCCAACCTGCAACTAATGCAGCTGTTTTAGCAATGTCAGCACCTTGATCCCCAATAGGCGTAGCGCACCCTAACACGATGTCATCCACAGCGTCAGTATCAAAACCATGCAGGACCTGTAAATGATTAAGTAAATCAGCTAATAGGTTAACGGGCTTAACTTCATACAAAGCACCACTGGGTTTACCTAAACCTCGCGGCGTTCGAATAGCGTCATAAATGAATGCTTGGGGGATCATTAGAACCTCCTAGATAGAAATAAAAAGCAGACCTTACCACAACAGTAGCACAACATAACCGCAACAATAGTGCGGCAGATCATAGGGTTTATACTGATATTCTATTAATACGCTTGAATAGTTTTTGCCGAGTTTCCACTCTTATCTTGTAACTCAACATCAGCCCCACGGGCGATAAGTAAATTTTTTAACTCATCACGACCAAACAGTGTTGCATACATAACGGCAGTCTGCCCTGCGTTATTTTGTTGATTTGTATCACAATCACTTTTCATCAGCGTATTTGCAATTTTAAATTCGGCTCTAAAAATAGCAGCCATTAATGCAGTATTCCCCCTGTGATCCTTAGCGCACACATTTGCGCCTCGTTTAATTAATGTATTAACAATAGATGTTTTACCGTTATATGTTGCGATCATTAAAGCCGTATAACCTTTATTATTTTTGACATCAATTGGTAACCCTGCATTTAAGAATTCATTAACAACCTCATCATCACCAGTTCTCGCCGCAGCATAAAAATACGGTAGCAGCGTGTTATATTCAGCGTTATCAGATAATTCATTAGCACTTAAACTCATGATGGAAAATAAAAATACAACAGGAATAAGAAGGTACTTTATTCGGAATTTTTTTTTAAAATTAAACATGTGATGATACTCAATATGTGGATGCAAATGCGAAAGGAAGCCCTTTCGCATTACGATTCAAATTAACTTATAAGCTCATCGCCATTTTTATAACTTTAGCAAGATCACCGTTTACCGCTTTTGTTAATTGTGTGCCGTATTCAGAATCTGCTTTATAGAAAAAGCTGAGCATCGTATACTTCACACTCTCATTTTTAACCGCACCAAGATCTCCTGATAGGTTTCGAATTAAGTTATGCTGCTCCTGTCCAGTAAAACTACGGTAAAGTTCGCCAGCTTGGGCAAAATTCGATTGCTTATCTATAGCAAGTTGCTGCACATGACCCGTTAACGAAGGCGTTGAATGACGTGCTTTTTTATCTTCGACAACACCTTCGCTACTTGGCTGATAATTAACATCCGACATTGTTACGCCCATATTATGTGCGCCATCTTGGTTATAGTTCACCACATTCACAATAGGTCTGTTAATCGGTAATTGCTGATGATTTGCACCCAAGCGATACATTTGCGTATCAGAATAAGAAAATATGCGTCCTTGTAATAATCTATCTTCTGACGGTTCAATACCTTGGATTAGGTTTGCAGGTGACATTGCTACTTGTTCCGTTTCTTGGAAAAAGTTTGTTGGCATTCTATTTAATGTCATCGTTCCAACTTTCGTTTCAGGAATATTCGTCCACATTTTAGTTACGTCTAACGGATTATATTGAAAATTATTCAGATCAGATGGGTTCATCACCTTAATGTAAAGATCCCACTGTGGATATTGTTCCTCCGCAATGCTGTCATATAAGTCTCGTGTTAAATGCTGAAAGTCCTTCGATTGAACATTAGCAACTTCATCTAGATCTAAATTATCAATACCTTGGAGACTCTTCCAATGAAACTTAACATAATTAACTTCACCTGATTCGTTAATCATCTTATATGCATGAACACCAAATCCATCCATTTTACGGTAACTTGCTGGTGTACCATTATCACTGTAAAGCCAAGTTAACATGTGAGTAGAGCCTGGTTCGTTTGAAAAGAAATCAAAAACGCGATTTGGGTCTTGAATATTAGTAACAGGTGATGGTTTTAACGAGTGGACCATATCAGGAAATTTAATTGCATCCCTGATAAAGAATACAGGCATGTTAAGACCAACAAGATCCCAGTTTCCCTCATCCGTGTAAAATTTAGTTGCAAAACCTCTAGGGTCACGCAATGTCTCAGGACTGCCTTTGCTGTGCATAACAGAAGAAAAACGCACAAACACAGGCGTTTCTTTACCTTTATCTGCAAACGGTGCTGCTGCTGTAATACCACTGAAGTCCTGAGTCGCAACAAATACACCATGAGCACCAGTACCGCGGGCGTGTACAACTCGTTCAGGGATACGCTCACGCGCAAAACGTTGGAGCTTTTGTATCAGTTGTACATCTTCTAATAAAACACTGCCATTTTTCCCAGCCGTCATTGAATTCTGGTTGTCACCTACAGGAGCACCATTATCTCGAGTAAGCGTTACCGCTGCTGCATTAAAGGCAAGGCTCATACTTAAGGCAATCACTAAATACTTTTTATTAAAATTCATTTTCTATCTCACTCACGCTATTAAATATATTATTGAGTTCGCAGTCTAGAACGATTATTTACGCATGTTAAAACGTTATAACCTAAGTGATTAAATGGTAAAAGCTATCCAATGAGCCTATAAATAGTCAGTACCTATCAATTGATTAGGTAATTATTATCAATATCTAGCTGGACTTTTATCGCTTATATATAAGATAATCCATCCAATAATAAATTCTTAAATAAAACTAACTATGCCTCTTCGCGATTACCAACAAGCAGCAGTAGATGCAGCTTTGGCTCACTTTAGAAAATCAGACCAACCCGCAGTTATCACCTTACCGACAGGCGCAGGAAAAAGTCACGTATTGGCCGAATTAGCACGTCTAGCGAGACATCCAGTACTGATCCTTGCCCATGTAAAAGAACTGGTAGAACAAAATCACAGTAAATTTGAACATGATGGTTTTGAAGCCGGTATCTTCGCGGCAGGTTTAGGTAAGAAACAAGACAGCTTCAAAACCACCTTTGCAAGTGTGCAGTCTTTAAGCCGTAATCTAGATAAGTTTGATGGCTTTTTCTCACTATTGATTATTGATGAGTGTCATCGTGTGAGTTTAAGTGAAGATAGCCAATACCAAAAAGTCATCAACCATTTAAAAAAGACTAATCCCAAGCTGAAAGTACTGGGCCTCACAGCGACACCTTATCGTTTAGATAAAGGCTGGATATACAGAAAACACTATCAAGGCTATGTAAGGACAGAAGACGAGACACCCTTTGAAAGTTGCATATTCGAACTGCCTTTACGCTATCTTGTGCAAAAAGGATTCTTAACCACACCCGCAGTGATTGATGCGCCAGTTGCGCGTTATCAGTTTGACGACTTACCACAGGAATATAACGAAGTTCAATTAGATCAATTTTTAGCTAAAAGCCCGCGCGTAACACAAGCTATCTGTAAGCAATTGATCGAACTTGCCGCCAATCGTGAAGGCATCATGATCTTTGCCGCTAGTATTAAACATGCTCAAGAAATATTTAAGCTATTACCAGACGAACAAGCCGCTATTATCACAGGTAAAACCACCATTAAAGAACGTGATGAACTGATCCGCCAATTCAAAGCCAAAGAAGTAAAATATCTCGTCAATGTATCCGTATTAACCACAGGCTTTGATGCCCCACATGTCGATGTTATTGCCATTTTACGCCGTACGGACTCGGTAAGCTTATATCAACAAATCGCAGGTCGAGGGCTACGCCTTGCGGAAGGAAAAACAGACTGTTTAATCATTGACTACGCCGGTAATGGATTTGATTTATATCAGCCAGAGATAGGGTCAACCAAACCAAACAGTAATAGCGACCTGGTACAAGTACCTTGCCCTAGCTGTGATTTTGCCAACTTGTTTTGGGGAATAACGGATGCGGACGGTGATATCATTGAGCATTATGGTCGACGTTGCCAAGGGTTAGTTGAGCTCAGTAATGGCAGTGAAACACAATGCAATTACCGTTTTAAATACAAGCAATGCCCACAATGTAATGCTGAAAATGATATTGCTGCTCGCGAGTGCCAACAATGTCATGTCGATTTGATCGACCCTGATAATCAATTGAAAAAAGCGCTGCAACTTAAAGACCGTAAAGTGTTACGCTGTTCAGGTATTTCAGCGCTAGCTGATGGCGAAAAAATCAAAATAAATTACCATGATGAAGATGGTGATGTTGTCAAAGAGACCTTCTATTTCAGTAATAACAAACAACGCCAACGATTTTTCAGTATTTTTTCTAGAACCGTCACAGGGTCACCGATTAGCGCGACCACTGCCGAGCAAATAACAGCCCAAATTCAAAGCTTTGTCGCGCCAGACTTTGTCATTGCAAAAAAAGAAAAATACTTCTGGAAAATTGAACATCGTATATTTGACTATAAAGGGAATTACCGAAAAGCCAATCAGCAATAAAACATTCCTAAGTCACAAAAGCTTGAAAAACAATCATAAAAGTTTAAAAAAAAAGCAGTTGGCTGTCACTCTTTCAGAGGTATTGTCAACAGAAAAAACCACTAAAACTACCTATTTGGTAAATATACGTAAATAAGTACTTTTTATCTATAAAAGACTTGATTGGGACCCGTTAACATCTAGAATGAGTAGAACAAATACATCATCTGAACGAGCCATGGCAGACGTTTATAGACTGGCTCAGTCTCACCTCAGAACTTATATAACGTTTATATAAAACCCGGAGTTTATCAATTCATGAAAAAGTGGACCTTAGTCATGTTACTAATCGCACTAGCCTTATTTGGTAGTGTCATTAGTATGAATCTTTATAAACAAAAAATGATTGCAGAATTTATGGCCAACAGGCCTGAACCTGAATTCCCAGTTACTGTTGTCGATACTAAAACAGCTGATTGGATCCCAACAATTCAAGCTATTGGTTTCATTGAGCCTAACCAAGGTGTCGATATTGCGAATGAAGTAGCAGGTAAAATTGATAGCATCACTTTTGATTCTGGTACTAAAGTAACCAAAGGCCAACCATTAGTAAGCCTAGATTCTGAAGTCGAAAAAGCAAATCTGAAAAGCTCGCAAGCAAGACTGAATGCAGCGAAATCAAAATTTTTACGATATGAGGCGCTTTATAAAAAGAACGCCGTATCAAAAGAAGCATTAGATGAATCAGAAGCATCTTACTCTTCGTTACTTGCTGATATCGAAAGTCAAAAAGCAACAATTGCACGTCGTCAAATCACGGCACCATTCGATGGTGAAGTTGGTTTACGTAATGTGTTCTTAGGTGAGTTTTTATCTGCTGGTACATCAATTGTTCGCTTAGAAGATACGAGTGTAATGCGCTTACGCTTCACAGTGCCACAAACACAAATATCTCAAGTCTATTTAGGTCAAGAAGTTGAAATTTTTGTTGATGCTTATCCTGAAACAGCTTTCAGCGGTAAAATTAGTGCAATTGAGCCCGCTGTAAACTTCCAAAGTGGTTTAATTCAAATCCAAGCGGATATTCCAAATAACGAATCACAATTACGTTCAGGTATGTTTGCTCGCGCGAATGTGATCCTACCAACAATCAAAGATCAAATTACTGTTCCACAAACAGCAATTACATTTACGCTTTACGGTGACAATATCTACCTTGTTCGTGAAGATGAAAATGGTGATCTACGTGTAACACAATCTGTTGTTAAAGTGGGCGAACGTATTGATGCAATCGCTCATATCTTAGAAGGTGTTAAAGCTGGCGATAAAGTTGTTACATCAGGCCAAGTTCGTTTAAGTAATAATGCTAAAGTACGCATTATTGAAAACGAGACCCTGCAAGTACCTGCTGAAACACCAATGCTTTAATCGGAGGATAAATGCGCTTTACTGATATTTTTATTAAGCGTCCTGTTCTAGCGGTATCTATCAGCTTTTTGATTGCATTGCTTGGTATACAAGCAATTTTCAAAATGCAGGTTCGAGAATACCCTGACATGACCAATACGGTTGTTACCGTATCTACTGGCTACTATGGTGCCAGTGCCGATTTGATCCAAGGCTTTATTACTCAGCCCTTAGAACAAGCGGTAGCCCAAGCCGATAATATCGATTTTATGACTTCATCGAGTGTATTAGGTAAATCAACAATTACCATCACGATGAAACTTAATACCGACCCCAACGCGGCATTATCCGATATTTTGGCTAAAACGAACTCAGTTCGTTCACTACTACCAAAAGAATCTGAAGACCCAACCGTAACTATGTCTACGGGTTCAACGACTGCTGTAATGTATATTGCCTTCAGCAGTGATGAATTATCTTCCAGTCAAGTAACTGATTATCTTGACCGTGTGATCAATCCGCAGCTATTTACGATTAATGGTGTATCTAAAGTAGACATGTATGGTGGTATTAAATACGCACTACGTGTTTGGCTAGACCCGTTAAAAATGGCTGCATATGACCTGACAGCAACCGAAATTATGGGAGTACTGAATAGCAATAACTATCAGTCTGCAACAGGCCAAGCGATTGGTGAATTCGTTCTTTATAATGGTAATGCCAATACGCAAGTATCAAATACTGAAGATCTGGAACGTCTTGTTGTTTCTACTGACAAAGGCCAAGTTATCCGTTTGGGTGATATTGCTAAAGTTACGCTAGAAAAGAGCCACGACGTATATCGTGCATCCGCAAATGGTAAAGAAGCCGTTGTTGCTGCAGTTAATGCCGCACCAACAGCAAATCCAATCACCATTGCTGCCGATGTATTAGCCATATTACCTGAACTTGAACGTAACTTGCCGACTAATATCCACATGAACGTGATGTATGACTCGACAGTTGCAATTAATGAATCAATTAAAGAAGTAATTAAAACGATTATAGAAGCTGCGCTTATCGTGATCGTGGTCATTACTTTATTCCTTGGTTCATTCCGCGCCGTAATCATTCCTATCGTCACTATCCCACTATCACTGATTGGTGTAGCTATGATTATGCAGTCATTTGGGTTCTCGTGGAACTTAATGACGTTACTGGCAATGGTACTTGCAATTGGCTTGGTGGTAGATGACGCCATTGTTGTATTAGAAAATATTGATCGGCACATTAAACTTGGTGAATCCCCTTTCCGTGCGGCCGTTATTGGTACTCGAGAAATTGCAATTCCTGTTATTGCAATGACAATAACACTGGGTGCTGTATATGCGCCAATCGCGTTAATGGGTGGAATCACTGGTGCGTTATTTAAAGAATTCGCTCTTACCTTAGCGGGGGCTGTATTTATTTCTGGTATTTTAGCACTCACATTGTCACCAATGATGTGCTCTAAAATATTATTAGCAAACGCAAAACCAAGCAAGTTTGAACAAACAGTTCATGCCTTCCTTGATCGTATGACTAATACTTATGAAAGAATGATCACCGCAGTAATGCAAAAGCGCCCTGTCATGATCGCATTTGCACTTATCGTATTTGCTGTTTTACCTATGTTGTTTAAATTTATTCCAAGTGAGCTCGCACCGTCTGAAGATAAAGGTGTAATGATGATGCTGGGTACTGCACCATCAAATGCGAACTTAGATTACATTCAAAACACAATGAATGAAGTTAACTCAAAGCTAAACGAACAGCCTGAGATTGCCTACGCACAGATTTTCTCAGGTATACCGAACTCAAACCAAGCACTTGGTATTGCATCTATGGTGCCTTGGAGTGAACGTGAAGCGAGTCAAGCTGAAATAGTTGAACGTGTAACGGGCTTAGTTAAAGATGTTCCGGGAATGTCAGTTATTGCTTTCCAAATGCCTGAGTTACCTGGTGCGGGTTCTGGTCTGCCTATTCAGTTTGTTATTACTACCCCAAATAGCTTTGAAAGCCTATTCCAAGTAGCGACTGACGTATTGACAGAAGTACAATCTAATCCTCTCTTCGTTTATTCTGATTTAGATCTTAACTTCGATTCAGCCACAATGAAGATTAACATTGATAAAGACAAAGCAGGTGCTTACGGTATTACCATGCAAGACATTGGTATTACGCTAAGTACTATGATGTCTGATGGTTATGTTAACCGTATCGATTTAAATGGTCGTTCATATGAAGTTATTCCTCAAGTTGAACGTAAATACCGCTTAAATCCAGAATCAATGAACAGTTACTATGTACGTGCTGCAGATGGCCGCGCCGTTCCACTAGGCAGCTTAATCAGTATTGATGTTGTTGCTGAACCACGCTCACTTCCTCACTTCAATCAGCTGAATTCAGCAACAGTTGGTGCAGTGCCGAGTCCAGGTGTTGCGATGGGCGATGCAATTTCATGGTTCGAAAACACAGCTTCATCTAAGCTACCAAAAGGTTATCGTCATGACTTTATGGGTGAATCACGTCAGTTTGTAACGGAAGGTAGTGCCTTGTATATGACCTTTGCACTAGCACTGGCAATCATTTACCTCGTACTTGCGATTCAGTTTGAATCAGCACGAGATCCTTTAGTTATCATGGTTTCAGTACCCTTAGCAATATCAGGCGCATTGGTTTCTCTTGCTTGGGGATTATCAAGCATGAATATCTATTCTCAGGTTGGTTTGATTACCCTTGTTGGTTTGATTACTAAACACGGTATCTTGATCTGTGAAGTAGCAAAAGAAGAACAACTACATCATGGTAAGAACCGAGCAGATGCTGTTATTGAAGCGGCTAAAGTACGCTTACGTCCAATCCTAATGACAACAGCAGCAATGATTGCGGGTCTTATCCCGTTAATGTATGCAACTGGTGCAGGTGCTGAACAGCGCTTTAGTATTGGTATTGTGATCGTATCTGGTCTTGCAATCGGTACGCTGTTTACCCTATTCATCTTACCTGTAATTTATTCATTCCTTGCGACGGAGCATAAACCATTACCGATTTTCGTTGAAGATGAAGAATTAGAAGAAAGTGATAAACAACATGCAATTGCATGTGCTAAGGCAACTTGTGAAGAAAAACCTACAAGTTAGCTTGATCATTATCATGCAGTAATCAATTCTAACTAGATATTGATTTAAAGAGGTCGCTTCTGCGACCTCTTTTTTTTATAATAAATTTAATACAATTTATATTATTCAAATCGTGATCGAGTATTCAACATGGCTTCTTTAAAAAACTTCCCTATTCCCTTACTTGGTTTCGCCGCATTTAGTGGCACAGGAAAAACAACGCTAATCACACAGTTATTACCACAATTAACCGAACTAGGCCTACGTATAGGCATGGTTAAACACAGTCACCATGATATTGAAATGGATAATCCTAACAAGGACAGTTATAAATTAAGAAAGGCTGGTGCTTGCCAAATGGTACTCGCATCACCACATCGCACAATTGTATTTTCAGAACAAGATGAACCCACAGAACCAAAATTAATCACCCAATTGAATTGGCTTAACACCAATGAATTGGATTTGGTGTTAGTCGAAGGGTTTCGTCATGAGGCCTTTACAAAAATAGAACTCCATCGCCCTAGCTTAGGCAAACCGATATTAGCAAATGAAGATGCACACATTATTGCCATCGCGTCTGATACAGAAATTGACAAGGAAGCTTTATTAGAAAGAAGTATCAGCTATTTAGACTTAAATGATATAAATGAAATCACTAATTTTATCATGCAATATAGCCGAGAATGATAGATATAATTTCTTCTTGACTGGTTATATCTATCGAGTCCCATAATTCACCAAATTGTCATTCGATAGGTTAAGTTTTACTTAGATGAGTTAGTTCACCTAAGTAATCTTGATAACTTGACTCTATATCCAAATCGCATGCGGATAAATCTGTCATCGCTATCTTTTCTAGCGTTTCAAGTTCAGCTATATTCTCTTGTAATGCAAGTTGCTGCTCACGCAATTCATTCAACCGTGTACGGCTTTGATGTAGCATATACAGCATACGCGGCGCGCTGTCAGGCTTGTCATCGTATAAAGCCAGATAATGCTTTGCTGACTCCAAGCTAATCCCTAAACGTTTACTACGTAAGATAATAATTAAGCGTGCACGTTGACGATAATCATAATACATAAACCGTCCTCGACGTTCGGATTGTAGTAACCCTTTCGTCTCATAAAAACGGATAGCTCGTCGTGTGACTGAAAACTCTTCAGCAAGATCCGCCGCGGTATAATACGTCGTCATTTAATTAAATCCTTATCTAAAAATTGCCTATGTTTTACAAGGAATAATCTACCACAAATTCACCCTATTGCTTAATTTAAACCATAATTAGTGTTGCAAAGCTTATGTATGCATCGAGGTGAGTTATGCGTATTCCAAAATTACAATCAAGCCAATACTCGTGGTTTATACGTCCGATCTTGTGGTTACTTACGAGAAAACAAAATAAGACTTTAAAACCGGCACAAATACTAGGTCGAAAACCTAGGCTATTCGCAGCCATCTTCCTATTATATAAAACTATTAATAGAAAAAGTTCCCCTATTCAACCCTATATTCACGCACTCATGAGTGTGCGCGTGGCACAGTTAAACCAATGTGAGTTCACCATAGAACATGATTCTAAAGTATTACGCAGTCTTAAAGAAAGGTTGAATAAAGATAAGTTATTAGATTGGCAAAATTGCAGTGATTTCAAACCTCAAGAATGTGCGGTACTCGCCTATACCGACGCAATTACAAATACCTCATTACACGTAACCGACAGACATATAGATCAATTACGTTGTTACTACAATGATGATGAAATTGTTGAATTAACAACTATTATTGTATTTCAAAACATGACCACAAAATTCAACACTGCATTTGATGTATGCAGAAAAACAGTGTAGGCATTGAATCCTAGCTTACCCACACCTTAATCGATAAATAAGGGCCTAAAACAAAAAGCGAGAGCGTTAGTACTTTTATTAAGTGCTAAGCTCTCGCTATAATAAAAATTAAGAAATGGATTGCTATTAACGGCCCATACGTTTCAATGCTGACGTAGAGAAATCTTTACGTTTCGCCTTAACGTCAAACTGAATACCTTTACGCTCTTCATTATTTAGACCTGTTACCAAGTAACGACCAGCAATAATATCATAGAGCGTTTCCGCAGCGAACCAGTTCACATCAGCGTTATAATATTGAACTGAATGTGCTTCTGCAACACGCCACAAGTTACCACGTGCATCATAATGGTCAATCACACCTGCTTGCCAACTATCTTCATCAATAAAGAAGTTACGCTGCGCATACACATGACGTTGCCCCTCTTTTACTTTGGCTTGCACTTCCCACACGCGATGCTTTTCATAACGCGTGTATTCCTGGTTAATATGACCTGGCTTCACAATATCTTTATATTCAAGATTGGTAGAAGAAAGATTGTAAGAATTATATGGGATATACAGCTCTTTTTTGCCAATCAGTGTCCAGTTATAGCGATCTGGCGCGCCATTGTACATATCGTAGTTATCTGACGTACGAGAACCTTCTACGCCAATCCCTTCGCCATCATACGACACGTTTGGAGCACGACGAACACGGCGTTGGCCAGAATTATAGATCCATGCTTTACGCGGTTCCTTCACTTGGTCGATAGTTTCATGCACGAGAGCAATCGTACCAGTTAGACGTGCAGGTGCAATAATACGCTGCATGTAATAGAACAAAATATTGTCATCTTTCTTCGCATCACGACCGCCTTTCAGTGCTTCAGGAATGTAAAATTTATCCTGTACTTTTACCGCAGTATAAGCACCGTTACGCTGTACTGGGATAGTTGTAATGACACGTTCGGCGTGACCACCACGATAACGAGTAATATGATTCCAAATGACTTCTAAACCATTTTCCGGAATTGGAAACGGAATAGATATTTTAAAATTGTTTAAACCATTACCACCCGCCGAAAGACTCGTATTTATCGCATTATCTTTAATTGTCGCATAGATATCGTCTGGCTGAGCAAAACTACGACGCGTTTCATAAACAGGCATAGTATAAGTATCAGGATATTTCTTAAACATAGCCAACTGGCCAGGCGTTAAGTTGTCTTTGTATTTATCAACATTGGCAGCTGTAATAACAAACTGCGGCTTATCCGCTGCGAATGGATTCGTCACCCTATCATTTTTGCCAATGTCTGTCCCTAGGATTGCGTTAGTAATGCCGCCTGTCCACGCAGGAATGGAACCGTCAGCATTACCCGCTTTAACCGCACCAACTGGTGTTAATTCTTTCCCTAATTTAGCCGCATCAGCTTCACTCACTTTTGCAAGTGCTGATGCCGAGAATGCCATAGCCACTGAAATCGCCGCCACGGTATATGCTTTATTTAAAATTTTCATATTAAAATCCTTTTCTATAACTTCTATTCGTTCTATCCGTATTAACGCTCTAAAATTTATATACTTATCAATGTCGAATTAGAACGATATACCGACTGCAACAGAAACATAATCACGATCAGAAAGCGGGTTAAAATCACCACCAAACTGTGTATAACTTACTGACGCATTGTATTTTTTTAGGTAATCCGCTTTTAAGGCAACATTGATACCTGTACGACCTTCCTGGAATGTACCTTGTGGCTCTGGACTGTAACCATAAACGTCATGAGACCAAGCCACTGACGGCGCTAAATCAACACCAGCGAAAACATTACGGTAATCGGCTTTTACAGCTAAACGATAACCAACACTATCAGACGTTGTGAAGCCATCTTTATCATCACCTACGCCATCAAAACTAACACCATAAACAGTTGCACGACCATATTTAAGTGCGTCGTCTGATTCATCAAGGTCCCATACGTGGCCATAACCCAATTCAGCAACCGCAGTAATACGATCGGTACCTAGTGCTTTATCGAAGAACTTAATAAATGTTAGTTGTGCTTGGCTGTAATCAAAACGATCGAAACCATCCACAGTATCCCCTGCACCAGCTTGTGAATACTCAGGTGTTAATGGTGAACGTGGGTCAGCAGTTAATGCAGAAGCTAATAAATCTGCTCCATTGATTTGTAGTGGCATATCCAAACGGTGACTGACTTCACCTGATACAGCCCATTCTAAAACTGTTGTATTAAAACTGAGACCGAACAGCTGAATATCTTCTGGATAAACAGTATGGTAATGAGGATTATATGCATCAACACCAGGAATAAATGGTGTATTAGGTAGCGCTCCAGCACCATTAAATTGACCAGCTTCCGCACTCGCATACGGTAAGCGCGAATGATAGTTCATATAATACAAACCAAACTCAGTCGCATTCAGGCTTTCTGCATAATATTTAAATGCGACACCGAATTGACCATCATCAGATGCCATCTCATCCGTACCCCGAGTCGCATAAATACCTGCATCATATAGACCTTTATCTGTTAAACCAGTGTTAGGATCAACAACGAGCGTATTACAACCTTCAGCTAAATAATCAGCCGTAGAAAAGTAAGTACCACAGCTATCAATCACTGTTGGTTCAAATTCTAATTGATAAAATGCTTCAATACTTAAATTATCAGTTAAACCAACGTTAGCAAAAATCATATTTACGGGTAATAAACCCTCTTTCACTTCTGCGCCGGGACGACGGAAAGCGGCCGCATCGACAGGGTTAACCGCATTAATACCGCCTTGAATGAATGAACTTTCACCCCAGTTAACCACCTGTTTACCAATACGTAAATCAACAGCAGTCTCACCTAGATAGAAGCCAGTGAAGATATAAGCATCAAGTAATGCGACACCTTTCGACTTAGTTAAGTTATTAAAATCATCATCATTAATAGGTTGATTAGCAACGTAATTATTTGTACCACTACCGTGTATCACATCATTTTTATCTAATGCGTAGTCATACCAATACTTACCACGAACAAAGGCACCAAAAGTTATACCCTCTTCAGTTTCGTACGTTAAACCAAGATCATGAAGTCCCTTAATCGTTTGAGTAAAAGCATCACCTTTAGCGTAATTTAAGTTACCGTCATCACCCGTTGGCGTATTACCAGGTAAACCACCGTTACCTACACCTGCGTTTTTAGCATCTGAGTCTTCAACACGCCAGCTTGAACCCGCAGTAATTTGCGAATTAAATGAACCTTCAACATCACCCCAATTAAATTCAATTGCATGTGGCGCGGCTGTATAGCCTGAGACGATTAGCGCAAGAGCAATTGGTGTTGTTTTAAAGAATTTCTTCTGAATTGTACTTTTCATAATAGTATCCATGCTGCACCTTTAATTTGTTTTCATTCCATTAACAATTAGGTTGTAAGTATTATATTCACATAATACTTTTACCACACAGTGTCAGGTATAGGCTAAACGTGCCAAATTATTGTCAATCCAAGCCAAGAAGATATTTTATGCGAGCCATGTCAAATAATTAAAATAGATATAGAAACTTTATATCGGAGAGAGCCCCCCCCTAAAGGGGGAGGGCAGAGAAATAGTATTAGATAAGTAGGTTAAACATGAATGAACTAACTATACAGATTTGTTAGTTTTTTGTTGCTTGATGGAATCGAAGTCGCCATTTCTGGTTATTAAAGTGCCAAATTGAACTACGTAAGCTACCAGTTTCTTTTACCTTACCATCGTTAATCGAATTCGCTTGATAACAAACCAACATTGTATCAGTTGCCAGTTCAACGACTTTAAAGTGAGTTAAACACCAACGCTGCATCGGTGATTTGGCTAATAACCAGGCCACTATCTCGCTACGTGAAGTATAGGTTCCTATTGGTGATATCTCAAATAAATCTGGATGTAAGAAGTCATCGAGCAGTATCGGTGATTGAGAAAAATCAGTATGTAATACAATTTCTTCACGTAGCTTAAAGCTATCGATTAGTCCGGCTTCTGATTTGTCTAAATGATTCATACCTGTCCTACTTTGTATTAATACTTGGTGGCGATAATCTCTTTATGCCAACTTGGTTGCTCTATTTAACGATGCGTATGTCGCCAATCCCCGCGACTGATTAATAGAGCAGAAAGTAGACGCATATAAACAATTTAAAACCGCTTAATCGATAAAGATATATTTATGCATTTGAACAGACAGTTTCCAGTTACGCTCAATGCATAGTTTGATCGCTAAGTCTGTTGCACGTTTTTGCTGTGAGATAGGCTGTAAACACATAATTTTGTCCTCGGTGTCTATATTCGCGATTAGCTCGTCCAGCTCTTCAATGTGTTTTTCCATTGCGATCACATGTTTAATTTCATTTGCACGACGCAGTGCACTCTGTAGAACCGGTAACTGACCTTTCATCTGGATCTTTGGTGATACTGTCACCCAAGTCGTATCTGTTGCGCGAACTTCGGATGTTCCCGAAGTCTCGATTTGACAGAAATACCCTGCTTGTTCTAATTCACCCGTTAATTCAACAAGATCATATTGGCAAGGTTCACCACCAGAAATAACAATATGCTTTGCAACAAAACCATTTTTTTGTATCATGGCAATGAATTCTTGTGCAGTAAAGTTCGCCCAATGTGGTTTATCATCGCAAGCTTTGTTTACCGCTTGTTGTGACACTTGCATCTCGGGATCAACCGTCCAAGTTTGTTTCGTATCACACCAAGAACAACCTACATCGCACCCTTGTAGGCGAATAAAGATGACGGGATAACCAGTAAAATGGCCTTCACCTTGTACTGTTTCAAAAATTTCATTAACCGGATACTGCATTTTTATAACCTAATAAACTTCAAGTAACGTTTATTATATCATCTGACCTGTATATTTTTAACATTTTATATAGGACGCTTTCGATCGCACAGTAATTGCTTAGCAATCGCATAATTAGTAGGTAGGTAATCAATGAAAATATGGCTGTATAATATTTTCACTATTTTTTGTTTTGTTATTTTAGGTCGAGGGGTTAGTCTATTATTACCTGTCGAATTTCCTTCAAGTATCATTGGCTTATTACTTTTATTTATCGCATTAAGCAGTGGTATATTAAAGCAAAAATATGTAGAGAAAGTGTGCCTTCAACTTAATCGTCACATAGGTATCTTATTTGTACCCGCAGGTGTAGCTCTCATGGGTTATTTTGATTTAGTGCAACAAAACTTACTGCCTCTCATCATGGCGAGTTTCATTGGTACTGTCGTTATCTTTCTTACCGTTGGACATACCTACTGCTATTTAAATCGAGCAAGTGCCGCTAAATCAAATAAAGCACTAAATGAAAAACAAGGTGATGATAAATGATCGTGTATTTAGCTATCCCAATAACCCTTGTTATCTATTTTCTGGCGCAATGGGTCTATAAGAAAACTACACTTGCGCTCTTTAACCCAATCCTGCTTTGTATTGGTATGTTAATTACTATCATGATTGTATTTGGATTTAATCTTGAAGAATACGAACAAGGTACAACGATATTAACGCGTTTGCTCGAACCTGCCGTTATTGCCCTCGCCTTTCCTTTATATCAACAGTTTGTCCATGTTAAAGCAAAAATAGTACCTGTATTAATTGCCTGTAGTGTTGGCGTGATTGTCGGGTTAGTTGTAACCACATTCGTCGCAATCAGCTTTTCTGCATCACCAGAGATTGTCGCCTCACTTGCGCCTAAAGCGGTTACATCACCAATTGCAATGGCAATTAGTGAAACTATTGGCGGGATCCCTGCGATTTCTGCAATCATGGTTATTATGGTCGGCATATTTGGTAATGTCTGCGCACCTTTCTTATTGAAACATTTACGAATTCGTACACCCGAAGCGCAAGGACTTGCAATTGGTGCTGGTTCACATGTTATTGGTACTTCGAAGGCGATGGAATTGAGTCGTACTCACGGTGCGTTTAGTACCACGGCATTACTCATTAGCGGTGTATTAACATCTATTATTGCACCAGTGCTCTACCCTTACCTACTCATATGGATGCTCTAGCACAACCGCATTAAAGATCCACTATTTATGGTACTGATATCGAGAGGTGTCAGTACCTTTTCATCGTAATTCATACCTAACACTCTAAACATGCAAAAGTACAATCTTCAGCTAAAATAAGCTTAGAAGATGCGATATATAACCTGCGGAGGTTATCATGAAACAATTTTCCCATAGAACAGTTGTATGTCCACATTGTGGTCAATTTATCACGGCTGACATTGATGCCAGTAATGGCTCGCAAGATTTTTATGATGAGTGCAGTGCCTGCTGCAATAGTATTCATTTTAAGTTATTGCATGATCAAGCTCATGAGAAGTTTGAATTATTTATTGATGCAGATGATGAGCAAATATTTTAAATAATAAGCTTTAAATAAAATACTTTTGATATAGATGAGATCGTATTAGAAATGTTCGTTAATTTAGAGCGATACGGTACGCTTGAATAAAGATTGCTAAACCTGAATATCGCTCTTTTGATGCTATGTTCTATCAACAATACAAGATAACGCTCATTATTTATTTACCATCATACGTTCGACAGTATCAACTATCGCTTGTGTCTGGCTGTCAATTTCGATGTTTACAAACTGACCGACACGACGACTTCCTAGGTTCGTTACAGATAACGTTTCAGGTATTAAATGCACCCAGAAATGACCATCAGCTACATCACCTAGTGTTAGGCTAATACCATCAATCGAAATAAAGCCTTTTGGTAATACGTATTTTTGCCATTCAGGGGCTATTTGAAAACAAATATCACAATTCGTTTCAGTTCGGTTAATGGTGACAATTTTAGCTTGTGTATGTACATGACCCGACAATAAATGTCCGCCAATCTCATCGCCAAACTTAGCAGCACGTTCTAGATTAACTTCATCGCCGATTTCAAGGTCAACAAGGTTAGTTACTTTCAGTGTTTCTTCAATAACGTCAAAGCAAACACTGTTGTCATTCATCTTTACTACCGTCAAGCATGTACCGTTATTCGCGATACTTGCGCCGATAACTAAACCGTCTTGATGTACTTTATCTAGCGCAACTTCTAACGTATGTAATTGCTCTTTTTTGTCGATACTAATAATCTTTGCTTTTCTTTGTACAATGCCAGTAAACATAAATAACCTTTATCACTACTTGAACGAATAGGCCTAACTATATCGTGTTAGTTTAGATAATTCATCTAGTTAATAACCAGATATTAAGATCAATAAAATAAATTTAAATACATCTTTAAATACTAGCCATAAAGGATTATTATGCTCCTAGCTGGATCAGGTATACCCTCACGAACGCGAATATCACAACATTCATAACCAATTCTTTCGTTTTCAGCAACATCAATTCTTAAAATACACAATATCACAACCCTAAATATTCGGAGTATCAGTGCAGAAGTATCGATCTGAGGTTTCTAAATTATTCAAACTAATGGTTCCAATTTTGATCGCACAACTTGCGTTCACTGTAATGGGCTTTGTTGATACCGTAATGGCTGGCGCAGTCAGTGCAACAGATATGGCGGCGGTCGCGATTGCCAACAGTATTTGGTTCCCAGTACTCATGTTTTTGATCGGCATTTTAATGGCTATCACCCCTATCGTTGCGCAACTCTATGGTGCTAAGAAGAAAAATCAAATTGCACAAGTTGTTCAACAAGGCATCTGGTTTGTATTAATCACCTTTCTACCTATGATGGCGCTACTGTATTACAGCCCTATGATCCTTGAGTTCATGCACGTTGAAGATAGATTGGCCGAACTAACAACAGGTTATTTACGTGTTATTTCATTAGCATTACCTTTTGCATGTGGTTATCAAGTATTTCGTAGCTACCATGAAGGCTTAGGTATTACCAAACCAACTATGGTGATTGGTTTAATTGGTATCATGGTAAACGTACCTGCAAACTACATCTTCATTAATGGCCATTTTGGTATGCCTGCACTCGGTGGTGTTGGTTGTGCTGTTGCATCTGCATTAGTATTTGTTGCTATGTGTTTTTCGATGATTGCTTATAGCTACTTCCATAAAGACTTTAAAGAGATTGAATTATTCGATCAAGTTTATGGTATCGATAAAAAAGAAATGTCACACATCATTAGTGTTGGTTTCCCAATTGCCGCATCTATGTTCTGTGAAGTAACCTTGTTTGCAGTTGTGTCTATTCTGTTAGCACCGCTTGGCGCGATTACGGTTGCAGCACATCAAGTTGCGTTAAATTTCTCATCAATGGTCTTCATGCTACCACTTAGTATTGGTATTGCAGCGACAATTACCGTTGGCCAATATGTGGGGGAGAAAAAACCACTACAGGCTAAGTTTGCCAGTATCACTGCGATGTGGATGGGTGTTGGTTTTTCTGTTATCACAGCGATCTTCACCATTATATTGCGTAACGAGATTGCAGAAATTTATACCGAAGATATAACCACTATTAATATTGCAACAGGTTTAATGTTGATCGCCGCTGTATATCAAATTTCGGATGCAGTTCAGGTTATTGCAGCTGGCGCATTACGCGGTTATAAAGAAACAAGTGTAATCTTTTATATCACCCTATTCTCTTATTGGGCTGTAGGCATGACAATTGGTTATACGCTGGCATTAACAGATTTAATTGTGCCAGCAATGGGCGCAGCTGGTTTTTGGATTGGCTTTATTTCGGGTCTAACAATGGCGGCGATATTATTATCGATTAGACTTGCGAGTGTTTATAAGAAAACAACGCAAGGTCATACACTTGGACTCGCGGCAACCGCTTAATCGCGATTACTTTACTATTTGGTTAGCAAAATACCGTTAATTAATAAGACTTTTTTAGAGCACTAAATAAGAGAAGAGTTAACAAGGCGGCAGAGATTCACATCTCTACCGCCTTTTTATACGATTTTTATTAAAGTTGAATTAAACGAACACATTATTTACTGAATATCTAGTCGCTTCATCAAGCGGTGTAAATTACTTCTATCAACCCCTATCGCACGCGCTGTTGCCGCCGAGTTACCGTTATTTTCAACTAACATATTTTTGATAAATTGAGTTTGAAAATCGTCGGTTATTTGCTTTAGGTTATTATCATTAGCACTAGGGTTGATCACAATTTCGTCTTGTCCAACATTGCTATCATCCGACATAGCAGCCGATCTATCCATCGATATAGAAAATCCTAATTTACTGCCATCATTGGCTGTTTCTATATCTAAATCACTGCTTTCTAGTATCACAACGCGATCATCTTTGCGGTTACGAGCAGCAGCACGCAATGATGCTCTACTCAATAGATGTTCTAGTTCTCGCACGTTACCAGGCCATTCATACCTCAATAATGCACGTTCTGCGTCTTTGGCCAACGTTAAGTTATTAATACCGACTTTGCGTTGGATCTTAGCAAGAAAGTTACCAGCTAATAACAAAATATCATTACCGCGTTCACGCAAGCTTGGCACTTTTAATGGGTATACAGTGAGACGATGGTACAAGTCATCTCTAAAACGTCCTTCTGCAACCTCTTTAGCTAAGTCTCGGTTCGTCGCTGTAATTAAGCGAACATCAACCTTATGTGGCTTATCACTGCCTAAACGTTGGAGCTCACCAAATTGAATAACCCGTAATAATTTGGCTTGAATAGACATAGGCAATTCACCAATCTCATCTAAAAATAACGTACCACCATCAGCAAGTTCAAATTTACCTAAACGGTTTTTAGTTGCGCCGGTAAATGCACCTGCAACATGGCCAAACAGCTCACTTTCGACCATTGTTTCGGGTAATGCAGCGCAGTTAACTGTAATTAACGCTTCATTTGCACGTTTTGATGCCATATGAATTCGACGCGCGACTAGCTCTTTACCCGAACCAGATTCACCATATATCAATGCAGCTAAGTCAGAATCAGCCACTAAGTCAATTTCTAAATTAAGCATGTTCATCGCTGAACTTGAGCCGATCATGTCCTCACTGAATTTCTCGCTAATTAAACTAGCAGTCACTTGCTCTTGTCGTTGCACTCTTTGGTCTAATGCAAAGATTAAATTGGCGGTTTTTATCACGACTTCGGTCAAGCCGATCATGGAGTTTAGGATTTGTGGGTCGAGGAAATCGAAGCGTTGTGGATTAAGCGCATCCATCGTGACAATACCCCATGGCTTGTTATCAATCACTAAAACCGCGCCCATACAATCATGGACATTAAGTTGTCCATCTGGCGTTTGGATCAAACCATCATAAGGATCGGGCAGATCACAGGCTGCATCAAAACGGAGTACTTTTTTTTGTACTTCATTTTCGTAGTTAGCTAGAATCTGCTCAAATCTTGGATGTTCTGCAATGGGAAAATGTCGCCCCATTGCTTCTATTTGCAAACCGTTGGCCGATTTAGGCACCAAATTATCGCCTTCCAGCTTGAGTAATACGCACGCGTCACATGAAAAAATATCCCGCCATGCCTGCAATAATCGGTTATATCTTTGGTGCTTAGGTAGTTCTCGAGAAAGGTCATAGATAATTGTATCTATACTCTCGATAAAACGGATGTTTTCCATTGTAACTAATCCTTAAATCGGTCATTCGATAAGTATTAGTTATAGCACCGAGTAGTCATAGTGACAACGTAAAAATTATATAATTATATTTTTCATAAAAACCAATAAGTTAAACAACCATTTTAGAGTTACAAATCAACCAGCCGGAGTAAGACTCGACATAAAAAGGAATTCTTTGTGTCTTCAGCACTACTATTATCGAAAAATCGACATTCCCACGCTTTTCTATGGGCGAAAGTTTATTGCCCGCGTGTATGGAATCTCTTAAAAAAGCCGATATGTTTGATGTTGTGAACGCCGCTGGTTTCCAGTTTAAAAATGGCGCAGCTTTTCATGCTTCAGGCAAATACACTGAGTTTGATTTTACAGATAAATACACACCTGGTGAA
>Ga0209291_1000668_pt1 | contig 32374 bp, 26 predicted proteins | sample GOMGulsemesocosm_FD_184633 | JGI IMG/M metagenome (GOLD analysis project Ga0209291, IMG submission 184633) | Methane-oxidizing microbial communities from mesocosms in the Gulf of Mexico - GOM9B Gulf of Mexico (SPAdes) (version 2) | ecosystem: Environmental > Aquatic > Marine > Cold seeps...
CACAAAAGGCTGATTATCCAACTGACGGTTTTCATTATGGTACTAGCTTTTCACATGAAAATACGGGGTATATTGGATATGGTTATGAGTTTTATAGCTTTTCACCAATCACCAATACATATACCTCATTACAAACGCCACCTATTGAATTGCATTACAATACTACGGTAAATTATAAAGATGCGGTACTTTTAATTGACTACACTAACTTTTATACATATACTCCAGAAACGGATAGTTGGTCTTTATATGAAAATGATGATTATTTTTATACGCAAGTCGTTGTAGAACGAGATGATAAAATTTATGCCATTGGGTACAGAAATTTTTATAATTGGATACTGGCCGAATGGAACCCGGTTACACATTATTGGGACTTTGTAAGTTATTATCCAGACACCATTAACCAGTCGCATATCTGTGGTTTTGAGTTAAATGGAAACTTTTATTTTTCTTTAGGGGCTGAATCTGACTTAGAGACAGGGAATGAAAATTGGAAATATGATTTTAATTTAAACAAATGGGAACATTTAAAAGATTTTGGCGGTGCTGGAAGAAGGTATTATACCACATTTGAAATTGAAAACAAAGGCTATATTTGTACTGGAACTAATGGAACCAACTTTAGAAATTTGTGGGAATTAGTACCTAAAGACACTACAGGGCAGCAAAACAATAACAAACCTACGCCTGAAAGTGTTCAATCTCTCCCCTATCCTAACCCTTCAACTTCAACTATTACTATTGATTTGAATGAAAACCCTGATGAACTAGTCTATTCAATAGTCATTTATAGTCTACAAGGCGAATTGGTTGGCTCAAAATCGACAACTGGAAATCAATTTGTAATAGAAAAAAACAATTTATCAAGTGGTCTTTACATGTACCAAATCACTTTAGATAATAAACTTATTACAACTAACAAATTTCAATTTTTTTGATAACTGATTAGCTGTATAATAATACAGCTAATAAAATCCCAATAGCTCCGCCAATTCCATACGTCAAAATTGTAGTTATATGCTCCTTCTTTATAGCTGCATTACGTTCTATTTTTTCTTTTCTTAATCGGTCGGTTTTTCGTTTTTTCCAACCATCAGGTTGATAAGTTTTAGCCATTTTTTGTTCATTAATTAATGTACCCGAATTGTAAATCGGACACCTTTCATAAACACGTCTACTTGAGTTATATCGTTCTTCATGACACGTTTATAGTTACCAAATCAAATTCATAAGCAATCGGTGGTATTTTTACTGAGTAAGTGATATCAGTTAATTCATCCTCATTTAAGTCCCATTCCACACTAGGTGTTTTAGATTCATTAAAGTAATAATTTGTTTCTTGAGAAATAACTATTGAAGGCATAAATACTAAGTTCAATAAGAGTAATTTTAGAAATTGGTTATATTTTGACATAATGTATAGGTTTTTAGCAAATATAAATAACTAATTGGTTTATGGGTGTTTTATAAAACTATTTAACTAGTGTTTATAATATAACGAAAAATAGTTAATGTGTTTAATTAGAGCTACATGGGCCAGAATTGAAATAATATATTTTAAACGTATTGAAGAATTTATTTTTTCTTGCTAGGTTTAGATATAAATATAATATAACCCCTGTTTTATGAGATCATTTTATAATTTTAAAAATCAATTACTTTCAGTTTTAATTATGTCATTTTTTTGTGTAAGTAATGCTTCTGCGCAATGTTATTCAGTGACTATTTCAGATGCGATAATTGATGGTACAGAAACCTGTGAAGTATCTGTTTATGTAAATAACGTACTTCAATCTGGACCAATTCTTTGTGATGCAGCATTAGTCACTATTCCTGTTACAACAGTTCCAGGAGATAATATTCAAGTACAATATACTACTGAGGGGGATACCTGGGTCAACAGTGATAAGACGGCTAATATAGTTCTTGGTGGGGTTGCAGTTGCTACTACTAGTGATTTTTCAATTGGTAACCTTGGGACATACATCTTGACATATACGGCACTTGATTGTCCTTGCCCAACAGTTGTTTTGGATGAAATGGATATCAATGAGTCAAATCCAGGCGTTGCAGCCGCTGGAAATACATATGGAAGTTTTAATAGAGATTTCCAACCAAGAACAGGGCCATTTTCAGGGTACATGAACATTCAAAATGGTGTGACGGGTACAGTATATTATAACCAATTAACTCCGACTTTATTGTGTGGAAGTGAAACTTTAGATTTTGAAGTATGGTTCTCTGAATTAGGTTGGGATCAAACTATAAATATAACATGTAATGTTTATGATGGAAACCTTGCCCTTCTTAATACGAGTACGTTTGATATCGGAACAGGATTTGGTAATTGGACGTCTTATAGTGCAAGTGTTTTATCACCAACTGGAGATATCTTTTTTGAAGTTGTAACTAATACAGCTGGTTCTGCAGCAGGATTTGATATTATGATGGATGATATGAGTGTTATCCAATGTGATTGTGAATCTCTTTTACCAGTAAATATGAAAACAGCTAGTTGTGATTGTAAATTGAATGCCCCGGAAATTAATTTTGAAGTAGTATCAGAATCCAACAATGATCATTTTATAATTTCAACGTCTACAAATGGAGTTGATTTTGATTTTTATACAACTATATCATCCATAGGAGATCATGGTGATATGCATTTGTATTCAACCGAATTCCCAGATTATGATTTTGATTATTATTCGATTGCTCAAGTTGACATGGATGGAACTAGAACAGAATTAGGTATTTTCAATAATGACTGTGATGATGAACTAAATATGCATGTCTTACCAAATCCTAATAACGGAGTTTTTACCATTACTATAAATAAAGAAATATCTCAAGCTGAATTCTATGTATATGATAGTGCAGGTAGAATTGTTTATTTTAAAGAACTTGATTCGTCTATCTCACAATTTAACATATCTGATATTGCGGATGGTATTTATAATGTGGTGCTTATAATGAACAACAAAATTTTAAATAAAAAAGTAGTTATTGAACAATAGCTGATTTATAGTTAACTAAAAAAGCGTAATTCATTAATTTGGATTACGCTTTTTATTGTAATGTTCTATTTTTTTAGTGTATTTGGTTAGATTCAAGAAGGCTAAAAGTAATTAAATCAGTAATGTTTGATTATTACTGAAGTAGTTAAAATATAAATATGTCTTTATCAATTCTAGGAATACAACAATATTAATTGAATTAGAAGACTTAAGGAGTGTATTGTTATATGAATAGATAAACCACTACTCTAAATTAATTTAAAAGAGAATTACCGAATTAAGTATTAATAATCAAATGGTAAGGAGTTATAAAAAATAGTTAAACAATTTGTAGTTATTGATGTAAGCATGAGCTTGTATTAGCGTAAACTTTCTTCCACTTTTCTAAGCTATTTAACAAAATATGTCATATATTTATTAAATGAAGCGTGTACTGAATAAGGTTATTAATCTTGGTGTTCATGAAAATATGGATGAATTTAGAGCTGCCCGTATAAGAACGTTTAATATTGTAAACCTTATTGTTGCAAGTGCTTATTTAGCCGTTTACCCTATATACCTTTATTTACACCTTTATTATGCCTCATATTACATATTAGTATTTACTTCGTTATTGATACTCCCTCTTTATTTAAATTACAAGAGAAAATATATTTGGGCAAAGTACGCCCTTACCTCAAATACTTGGGTATTACTATCTCCTTTAGGTATGTATTTGGGTGAAGGTGCTGGTCATGCTTATGCATTTATAGCAGGTGCCATACTTTGGTTTATTATATATAACAGAGTAAAAGTGCTAATTATAATTGAAATTATAAATTTATGTGTAGCTCTTTTTACATTTTATGCCTACTACAATTTTGACCCTATTTGGCAAGGAGAGCAAGAGACGCTATTACCATTGAAAGTGTTAATAGTATCTGTAAGTATTATGGTTGCTATGTTAACAATTGCGATATTTAAAATAAATAATTATAAGTTATTATCTTTAATTAAAGGTCAAAAATTAGAAATTGGACAAAAAAAAGAAGAGATTGATTCAAGTATAGCGTATGCTTTAGGAATTCAGAAAGGGCTATTGCCTAAAATAAATGAATTGACTAAGTTTTCAATACAAAACTTTATCTATTACCAACCTAAGGATGTGGTGTCTGGAGACTTTTATTGGACACATGAAGATGAGAAACGAGCTTTTATAGCATTAGGAGATTGTACTGGTCATGGTATCCCTGGTGCAATGGTGTCTATTATAGGGCTGTTTTCATTTGATAATGCTGTTGAGCACTATTCTATTAATTCTCCAGCAGAATTATTAAAGGGAGTGAATAAAGGGTTTATGGCAAAACTGTCCAAATCAGATTTGAGAGACGGAATGGATGTATCCGTTGTTATGTATGATAAGATTGAAAAAAAATGGTCTTTTAGTAGTGCTAATAATTCAGCTCTATTGTGTAAAAATGGTAACTTGGAAATAATAAAAGGAGATAAGGTACCAATTGGCCACCATCCCATTAAAATTGACAAATTCACAAACATTCCATTGGATTTAAATCCTGGAGATCAAATTTATATGTATTCTGATGGTTATCGTGATCAGTTTGGTGGGAAGAAAGGAAAGAAATTAGGGGGCAAAAAATTTAAAGAAATTCTTTTAAATTCGGCAAATTATTCATTCGAAAAACAATCTAAAATATTTCATGATCAATTTGAAAACTGGAAAGGTTCATTTGATCAAATTGATGATGTATCGTTAGTTGGAATCCTAATTCATGAAGAAATTTAATTAAAACTTCCACTAATCAGTTATTTAGATAAACAGAATAATTTAAAAAAGAGAACCAATCACAAAATACCGCCAGCGTTATCTTTTTCTCAATTTATAATTTTCTAAAAATCAATGCTTAAAATTGTATAATCCAATTATCTATTTGAATACAAAAGACTTATATCTTACTTAAAAGGATCGTTTTCGGTTTAAAAGGCGTATATTTGATTAAAATAAAACGTTATGAAAAATAAATTAATAGTATTCGGAATTATGTTTTGTCTGTCTGTGACAAGCTTTAGTCAAATAACCTTCTCTGTATCTAAGGGGAGCAGCTTAACTGCTGCAACTTTAGGGTATAAGTACAAAAAAATTGTTCCATTTATTGGGTTTCAATATTACGGAGTCTCTGCAAGCGTCAGTTCAAGTAATCAACAATTTGAATATGATCCTATTTCCAATTCTTACGTAGTAGTTACAAATTCTTATAATGATGACCTAAAAGCAAGTGTGATTTTACCTAGTCTTGGTGTGAAATATTTCTTTTTGGAACGTAATAAATTAAAGGCTTTTACTACGTTAAGTTTTACATTACCAATGCTTTCTGCAAAGTCTGATGATGCTGATTTTAACAAAGAAATTAATGAGCAGATTGATAAAATTAATATCTGGGGAAGTGAATTAAGTTTTGGTGTAGAGTATTTTATTGATAACCAATTTAGTATTGGCGGTGAGTTTGGATTGAGCTATATCCATTTTAATTACATGGATGAAAGTAACCAAATTATTGTTAACCCAATGACTGGAGCTCAGTTATCCACAAAAGCAAGTGAAAGTATAAAACTTAATATTAAACCTACTTTTTCTAAGCTATCGCTTAACTTTTATTTTTAATTAAGTAATTGTAAAACGTATTAATAGACTCATCATTAATGGTGGGTCTATTTTTTTTTTTTCAATTTGTGATAAGATTCATAGGGTATTATTATTTCATTTTTATGAGTAACTATCAGAATCTAATCTATGTGGGTTGAAAATGAAAAAAAGTTAATTATAATTATTAGTTTTGAAATTAATCAAAAAAACAAGATTTTTCTTATGCTAAACTATGTATTAATACCAATTTTACTTTTTATTAATACCTTATCATATAGTCAAATAGACTTTATGAATGTAAGTGAGCAAAATGAATACAATAGTCTTTTGGAAAACGATAAAATGGGTTTCCTTATAAAGAAAACAAGATATTATAGTTCCATAGAAAACTATAAAAAAGCCAATAAATTTTCAAAATTAAGTTTCGATATTCATATAAAGAATAATAATAAGGATATGGCTGAGAAGACCGCTTTGTCTATTGCCAAAAGGCAATTTAAAGATAAAGACTATACCGAAGCTTTGGCTTTATGTTTTAATATTTTGGATAAAGATGTTAATTATAACAAGCAATTTGAAGGTGAAGTTTATGCTATTATTGGGCGAATATTTAACCGTTATGGTGCCCCCAAATTGGCTTTACAATATCAGATGACAAATTATAATAGAATCAAATTTAAAATATCTCATTCAGCTTATTATATTACTGAAGAAAGAGGTGGTTATTTTATAAACAATAAAGATTACGATTCCGCGAAATACTATTTTAAAGAGTGTCTGCAAAAGGCTAAAGTAATTGATGATAACTACTTAATATGTCATGCTTACAACAATATTGGTTACACGGCTACATTAGCAAAAGATTTGGATTCCGCATTGATTAATTTGAATCTGGCAAAATATGAACTGTCACATGACAAAATTATGAATCCAAGGGATAGCTTACTTTATTTAATAATAACGGGAAATAGTGGTGACTGTTACTTTCTAAAGGGAGAAATATCTAAAGGCTTAAAACATAAAGAAGCTGAATATAGATTGAGTAAATTATATGCACCAAAAGCACACCGAGTTACTGCGGGAGTTAGTTTACTAAAACATTACCTTGACTTGAATAACAGAGGTAGGGCGCGTCTAGTGCTGAATGAATTAAATCAATTAATCGCTACGACACCAATATCTGATCATTTACATCTTAAATTTATTCGTGCAAAAATAAATTGGAACATTAGAAATAATAACGCTTTAGAAGTGAATAAACTAATTGTGCAATTAAATGAATTAAATGAGAAAATAAGTCAAGACTTTAAAGATAAGTCCATTGGTATGGGAGAAGCGCAAGTTGAATTACAATTGATTCATACAGAAAAAGAAAAAAAATTTGAAGCACTTAAGTTGAAAAACAAGGACTTACTTTTTAGTCAAATGGAATTTAAGGTACAAAAAGAAAAAAACCGAATATATATAGGCTTAATTCTTTTGTTTGGAACTTCTTTTTACATTATACTAATAATAAGAAAGCGATTGATTCTGAGTAAAAAACAGAATCAGATCGATATTGTTCAAAAAGAATTATTGTCTTCAGAAATAAAAGTGAATAAATTGGAAAATGAAAAATTAAATTTGGACTTGGATTTAAAAATGCAAGATTTAACTAATATTTCAATTCATTATAGCCGTAAAAATAACTTGCATAAAGAAGTAATTAATAACTTAAAGCAATTCAAAAAGAACAATAGTACCATTGTTACTTTAGAAATCGATAATGTCATTCAGCTCATAAATAATGAAATATTTCAAGATCAAACGATAGAGTTGATTCAAAATAATATAGATGAACTGAATGCAAATTTCTTTAACCACTTAAGTCAACAATTTCCTGATTTAACCAAACAAGACTTGAGGTTAAGTTCATTAATCCGTTTAGGGTTAAATAATAAAGAAGTTTCAGTCATAAAAGGTATTAGTGCTGCTAGTGCAAAAGTTGCTAGGTACAGATTGAAAAAGAAATTTAATCTGACAATGGAACATGATATTGTTGATTTTTTAAAGCAGTTTTAATAGATTTATCATCTTTTATTTCAAATTTACACCTAAATTAAACGTAGTTATTTCTCCAATCAATACAAATATTTACATTTCTTTAATTTAATACACCCCTTCTAAACCTAGTATTTATAGTCATGCTCTCCGTTTGTATCCCTGTCATTTTTCGATTTATTTGTTTTTCTACATAATTTTAAACCGTCAAAGGTAAAGTCTTTACTCAAACGATTTAAACAAGTAAAGACGACCTCAGTTAATACGGTTATTATGGTGAAAATATTTAGAAAAGTTTTTTTGTTACTGTGTCTTTTTACAAGTTCGTACTTCGCAATTGCACAATCAGAAACAAATACATATAATGCCGGTCATATATCAACTACAGATGGTGGGTATGATGGTACCTGTAATGGGCCTATTAATCCATTAACCGTAACTCTGCCAGCAGGAGGTCCTTACTATATTACATCTATAGAAACATCTTACGATATTACTGCACCAGTGGCTGGTGATTGCTATATGTCTGAACAACGGTCAAAGATTTATTGCCAAAACACCGCTACAGATGAAGGTGGATTTGTGTTAGGAGTTGGTGGAGCCCCAGGAACTTACTCTTATAACCGTAATGGACTGACATTTGCCAATGGCGGACCATACACGGGTGGAACCGATCTTATTTTTGAAATGCAAGCCTATAGAACATGGGCAGGAACCCCAGGTTGTGGTACTGATATGCAAAGGATTGATGATGGAACATGGACAGTAATCGTTAACTTTACCACTACACCACCTGCAGCAGTACCTTACCCAGGTAATGTATCAAATAATATGCAATTGTGGTTAAAAGCCAACGGAGATGGGTATTCAGATATGGGTACCACAGCAATTATAGACGGTCAATCCATGGAGCAATGGGGAGACCATAGTGTAAATGCCAATAATGCCACTCAAACCACAGCGAACAGAGAACCAATCTATAATGACAATGCTACCGACAATATAAACTACAATCCATCAATAGATTTCCTAAACACCACGGCTGGACAAGAGGACTATTTTGAATTAAACAATGCCACTACTCTACCTACAGGTAACACAGATCGTGTTTATTATTTTGTAGGAACGCCATATGCAAGTTCTGGTGTATCTGATATGTTTTTCCATGGGGATTGGACACCACCAAACGAAGGTGAGTTTATTGGTTTTACTTTGGATCAAGCTAATAATTTTGACTCACACTTTGGTGCGTGTAGGATGGGTTCTACTTACATAAATAACAAACCAACTATATATTCATCATACTTCCCTGTTGGAAGTACAGTTACCACGGATATTGAAAAACGAATTAATGGCCTTGAAATGAATCCGTCAATAGTTGGTGGTGGAACTCAAACGTTAAACACACTCTCAGTAAACGCCTATATTGGAGGTGGAGAAAATTCTGGAGCAGGAACACCAAACAAATTTTGGAACGGAAAAATAGCCGAGATCATTGTGTATGATGCAGACCACACGTCAGTAGACAAAAATAAAGTTGATTCTTATTTGGCTGTAAAGTACGGGATTACATTGGATAATACTGGTGGTGGAATCTTTGGTGACTATGTAGCGTCTAACGGATCAACAACAATTTGGGATGCATCTGTTACACCTGATTATCATAATGACGTGATAGGGATTGGAAGAGATGAAAATTCAGAATTAATTCAAAAACAATCGCACACCATTGATGATACCACTAGAATATATATTGATGCACTACAAGCGACTAACAATCTAAATACAGGCATTTTTTCTAATGACATTGGCTATGTAGTTATGGGGCACAATCAAGACCTAATGTATTCTACAACTACCTCAATAACTGAAATGCCAGCGAGTTGCGGTTTGAATTCTAGAATTGAAAGGGAATGGAAAGTGACTAAGTCTAATTTTGACCAAGTTTACCACATAGATTTCAAATTGAGTCCATTTGCAGATGTAGGGTCAGTTGATGTATCACATTTGAGACTGCTGGTTGATGATGATGGAGACTTTGCAAATGGTGGAACTAACTGTTATGCAAACGGAGACGGAACCGGAATCGTAATCACTTACAACAATCCAATTATTACTGTATCAAACCTATCAAATACACACATTCTAAACAATTCAACCCATTATATAACAATAGGTTCTATTAGTCCTGCTACACTTTTGCCAATTGATTTACTTGAATTTGAAGCTCAACTGATTAATAACCGTTTCGTAAAATTATACTGGGAGACTGCATCTGAAATTAATAATGACTATTTTGAAATTTATCGCTCAATTGACGGTGCTCATTGGGAATACGTCAGTACTCTACCGGGTGCTGGTAATTCTTCACAGCAACTATATTACGAGAAAAATGACAAACAACCACACCAAGGTATATCATACTACAGATTAAAGCAAGTTGATTTTGATGGTAATTATTCATATTCAGAGATTAGAATGGTGAATTTAACCCACATTAATGGTTTTACCATTTATCCAAACCCAGCCAACAGTCAAGTTATTTTAACTGGTATGACTACTGCAGTAGAAAGTATAAAAATAGTAAATATTCTAGGCCAAGATGTAACAAAAGATGCAGATATTGAAGCTGTTGATAATTTTAAATTACAAATAAATCTAGTTAATTTACCTCAAGGTTTATATTTCTTTAAGGTTAAATGTCTTAATGAAAATTTAAAGGTTAGCAGAGTTGTTATTAAAAGAGACTATTGAATAATGTAATCTCATTTCTCAATCCCCTTTAATAAATCTTGGAGTTGAGATCTACAGATAGGAATTCAATAGAAGTTATCTTCAAATAAGCTATCTGATGCAATCGATTCCTCATCAAAATCATTGTCATCTAAGCTTGGAGATCCTAAATCTAGTTCGTCTTCTTTTTCAAAAAAATCAGTTTCTTTTTTAAGGTCATTTAAGGTTTCTTTCAATTCTTCAATTTTATAGAATAAATCCGAATAACGTGCTTCTTCTGTTGCCTCATTTATTTCAGATTCTAGACTGTTAACTGCATCTTCAAATGTATTAAAATCATAATCAGAACCTTTAGTCATATCCACTAATTGAATTAGCTTATTTTCTAATTTAATTACACGTCCATTGTTAGGGGCTATTGGTTTTTCAACAGAAATAGATGGTGGTGATTTTCTTAGGAAATTACTAATACTAGACAAGTAAGACATGGGGAATGGTTTAATAAATTATAATGGTATTTATTTCGTTTTAGCTAAAACGCTTTCAATATGCCAAACTAAACGTTGAAATGTTCCACGGTCAATTGATTTTTGACCTGACAGCATACCTGTAAAAAACACGGGGGTTCCATTTAAACTACCACCATCAACTATCTTATCTGTACCTAAGTCAGTATCAAATTCAAATTCGAAATCCATCCATTTTCCAACAACTCTACCATCAGCTAATGTCTTTCTATTTCTACTCATTAATTCTCTACCTAATAAGTTAGGAACTACAATTACTTTTGGATTAAAATGTTCAATTATCTCCTTAGAAACTTCTAATGATTCAGTCACAAATTCAATGCCTTGCTTTTTTTGATATAAATAGTTTTCTATATAAGATTGTTGCGGCTCTCTTACCGCCAATAAATCGACATGCGTCCAAGTAATATCACGGCTATATGCTTTTTTTAAATCCTCTTCTACTTTATAAAATGGTCTAAAATAACCCGGTTTATTAGGTGGCTTTTGATACGTGCTTTTTATAGTAGGGTTATCATCTTTATAAGATGGATTTACACCAATAAATAGTACATCTGCATTTGTAATATCTTCATCAAACTGAAATTCAAACCCTCTATCTAATAAATAAGACTCCTCCACCTTTGTCGGTTTGTTTATATAAGAATCAGTGTATTTATTCCAAATTTGTTGATATTTTGCTATAAGTTCGTTTGCTTTCATGGTGCTGCATTATTTTGAATGCAAAACTACTTAGTTTTGTTTTATAAGTGGTGTATAATTGAATTAATTTATGGAAGAATTGAATTGATTCATTCCGTCAAATTACTTTACGCATCAAATTCAAAGTAAACGAGACTGTATTTAAGTGTTAAAAAAAACCAGAATAGAAGTGTATTCAAACGTAAGTTTTTATTCCTTACTGCATGTCTGGCGCACTTTTGTCATCTCCCGACTTAGTATCTTTTGACCTTCTTTTATTTTTTCCTTTTGTCATTTTTCCAAACGTGTAATTAAAACTAATGTAAACTGCTCTAGATTCCCAATTTCTTATCGAATTGAATATGTACGAATCAGTAGAAGTGGCTTCAAATCCAAACTGTCTTGTGTTTAATACATCTACTACACTTAGTGTTACCCTACCCTTTTTATTTAAAACCGTTTTAGCAACAGCCATTCCACCTCCGTAGTTTGGTAAAATATACCCCTGTAATACAACCTGCCTAGGTGTATAACTACTCCATAACTGTAATGACCACCCCTTTTTTAATTGTGCACTTGCATTAAGACGTGTTGTAAATCCTAATAGGTTTAGTTGTTCACCTGTTTCTGAAAAGGCTGAATCAACTGTTGATGTATTCCATAAACTAGTTGTAGACATAATTCGAACACCTTTAATAGGTTTGTAGGTTAGTATTAAATCGGCACCACTTAAGGTACTAGAACCTAAATTAATGATAGATACTATTGATTGAGTCCCATTATACGATAAGTTTTTTCGAATCATATTTTTAATTATCCTGTGATATATCGACAAATTAATAGTGACTTTCTTTAAGTATTTTAGGTATGAAATTTCATTAACATGGATTTCTTCAGGTAGTAAAAATGGATTACCAGTGTTTAAAACTAATGGGTCAGAATAGTTTGTAAATGGATTTAATTGATGGTCTTCAGGTCGGTTTATTCGCTTACTGTAACTTAATTGTATCTCTGAATTTTCTTTTAATTTGTATTTAAAGTGGATTGAGGGGAATAACCTTAAATAAATATTCTTAAAAACCTCACTACTAGAGATTAACCTGGCATCCGTATACGTCTGCTCTGCCCTCAATCCAACTTTAATTCCTATTTTTTTAAATTGCTTACTCATAGTTCCATAAGACGCAATAGTTTTTTGATTATAACTGAAATAATTACTAATACCTAAATCTTCAACTAACACATCAACTGTTTCTCCAGACGCTGAGAAAAAATCATCTGTAGATAATCTATTTGTATAATGAATACCTGCTTCAAGGTTTAATGAGTCTGTGATTGGAAGGGTGTAATCCAACTTAGCTAAAGTAGTTGAAAACCCTTTTAACTCGGTTGTGTTTTGAGCGGAACGATATAAAAATTCTTTATTATTATCAAAAAAATCATGACTCAGGTTTTCATCCGCATCCATTCCAAAGTAGGAGTTGTTGATATCAATATCTAAATTATGACCTGATTTTTTAAAGTTTTTTTGCCAACCTCCACTTATGTTATGTGAACGCATTGGAACATCAATATTTCCAGCACGTTGTGAAAACGCTGTTAAAATTTGATTATTATCGGTATTTGAATAATCAATATACCTTGAACCTAAGTTAAGCGCTTCTCTATATGTACCATTAATGTAGAGTGTATTATTATCATTAATAAAATAATCTACTCCCAATTGTCCTGATAAACTCGTATTTTTTCTTTCTCCGTAATCCGACTGTGCTAAATTATCCCAAAGCGTATCACTCAGTAATACGTTCCTATCTAACGTTCCACCATACCAAGTTCTACGATTTGAATAGGATGATGAGGCACTAATATTTATTTTTTGTGACCTATAATTAAGGGATAAAGTATTGGTTGATTTATGATATTTTGAATAGCCAAAATTACTATTAATAGTTCCATTAAAGCCAGACATTTTCTCCTTTTTAAGAATAATGTTAATAATACCAGACATACCTTCTGGATCATATTTTGCTGAAGGATTAGTAATTAGCTCTACTTTATCAATTGACGAACCTGGAATTTGTTTTAAGTATTCATTAGCTGGAATAGCAGTTGGTCTTCCATTTATAAATATAGTGACATTAGCATCTCCTCTGAGTAGAATATTGTCATTCTGATCAACAGTAATTAAAGGTACAGCTTTAAGCATGTCTAAACCTGTTCCACCTTGTCCTTCCATGCTTGCTGCCGCATTAAAGACTTTTTTATCAATCTTGTTTTCGAATAGTGCTTTCTCTCCAGTAACAGTTACAGCATCCAATTCACTGTCTACAGACATGGCAAGATTTTCATATGTTACTGTATTAGATTTTGATATGGTAATTCCGCTTAATTTCTGCTCTGCGTAGCCAATAAATTTTAAAGCTAAATAATAGTTTCCATCAGGAATTTTTGCTAGTTTAAACTGACCTATTGAATCTGTTATTACTCCAGTTAACATAGTTGAGTCAGTTTCCTTGTTAATGGTAATGGTACCATATGCTAATGGTTCTTGTGTAGCCACGTCAACTACACTTCCGGTGACAAAACCATTCTGCGAGAATGCTGTAGTGTTAATAAGTAGTGATAGGAGTAAAAGTTTGAAAAAATTCATAAGTAGTATTTGACTACAAAGTTAGATACCTTATGTTCAATATAATTGTAAATATGTAAACCAAACTTGTTAAATGAAAGTTAACACCTCTACTGACTAAAACACAAGTAATAACTAAGTATTTGGTTTACCGATAGACCAAAACGGAATGCTATCAGGTATTGAACTAGGTTGAAACAATAACTAACCTGACTTATATTCGGAATACTAATATGACAGAGAGTCAAATGTGATTCCTAAAAGAGTTAATGGAATATTAAAAGATAAATTTATTTAGATCAAACTTTTATAATGTTAAATACTCACGAGTAGCCATGAAAAATGTAATTAAAATTTTCAACAATGAAATATTACACTTATCTTTAGATTACAAACTCCAAATTAGGTGTGTAATTTTAATGAAAATTAGTTAGTTAAACTTGTAATCGTATTTTTAGGACTAAACATGGATAATCTAAAGAAAATATTAAACGCTTCTCAAATTCAAGAAGCCGATAATTATACCATTAAGAATAACTCTATCTCTTCGCTAGAACTCATGGAAAGTGCGGCCCATTCATTTGTTAAAGCGCTTGTAAAACAAAATATAGAGTCCAAAAGAATAATAGTTGTATGCGGGGTTGGAAATAATGGAGGAGACGGATTTGCTGTATGTAGATTATTAAAAGATAGAGGTATTATCGCGAGTGCAGTACTTGTAAAATACAGAGAAACACTTTCGAAAGATTGTAATGTAAACAAAAACAGACTACAAGATGTGACGGTGCTAGATTCATTATCTGTTTTACCTGATTTTTCTAATTTTGACATTATAATTGATGGGATATTTGGATCTGGACTCCATAATTCAGTAAAGGGTTTTCCAGCAAGAGTTATTGAATCGATTAACAATTCTGGAAAAGAAGTTTATTCAATAGATGTTCCGTCCGGTCTTTCTTGCGATACTATTTCTAAATCCAAACATATTATAAAGTCTACTCATGTCATCAGTTTTCAAAACCCAAAATTATCCTTCTTTTTTCCTGAAAATAGTACATATATAAAGAGTTGGGAAGTTGTAGATATTGGACTAAATGAATCTTTTCTAGATAAACGAGAACTATCCTATTTTATACTTGATGAGAGGGTGTCAAAACATGTAAAATCAAGACCAAAACAGTCTCATAAAGGAACTTATGGGCATGCCCTTTTAATGACAGGCTCATACGGGAAAATTGGGGCAGCTATTTTGTCAGCAAAGGCTTGTTTAAGAACCGGTGTAGGGTTGTTAACTAGCCATGTCCCTAAATGTGGATATGAAATAATACAAACTTCTGTACCAGAAGCTATGTGTCTTACAGATGAGGCTTTGAAAATCTTAACAACATTACCAGATATAAAACAATATGACGCTATTGGCATTGGTCCCGGAATTGGTAAAGATGGGTTAACCATGAAAATGCTAAAGAACCTTCTTGAAACCTGTGTTCAGCCTTTAGTGTTAGATGCGGATGCTATAAACATCATTTCTACTGACAATGAGCTGTTAAAGCTTTTACCTAACCATACAATTTTAACTCCACACATAAAAGAATTTGATAGACTGGTAGGTGCATCTGAAAGTACTCCAGAGCGACTAAAAAAACAGATAGAATTCTCTAAGAAACATAAATGTATCATTGTATTAAAAGATGCTTACTCATGCATTTCTTCTCCAGAAGGAAAACTGTTTTTTAACACCTCTGGAAATCAAGGTATGGCTACTGCAGGAAGCGGGGATGTATTAACGGGTATTATTACTGGGCTTCTGGCTCAAAAGTATAACCCTTTATCTGCTGCAATTATAGGAGTGTACTTTCATGGTAAAGCAGGTGATAAAGGCCTTGAACAAAGAAGTTATAGTTCGTTGATCGCTTCAGATATAATCGATAACCTTAAGATTGAAAGTTACTAACACACCTCCTGTTTTATGCGTATACACCTCTAAATATTTAACTATATTATTCGTAGTTCTAAAACTATTTAACACGGAAAAACTCACTGTTATTTTTTGAAAACCTTATCATAAAGAGATTTTAGTTTACATAATTCTAATACAAATTTCGGTCTATACTGAATACAGAACTTTACGTATATTGAATGAACTTCACAAGCTTCAGACCAAAGGATTGATTGGTTCAACACTAATTCTAAACCGATAATCAATATTTTAACATGTTTTAAATAATTAGCGTTCATTGATAATCACACTTATTATATATTTGTATATCATTTGTATTACAGAACTAAAAAGTAAAAGTGAACTTTCTCAGTTTACTGAGAGTTATTGGATGCTTACAGCAAACACATGGGGAGAATACACACTTATTCCAGATGGGACATTTAATGTTATTATTACTACTGCTCTCTTTAAAATTCAGAACAAGCAGTACAAGGCAGGTGTTTACCTTTGTCCTCAATTAACATGTCCAATGACTATAAAAACGACTGGGAAATTATTTGGTGTTCGACTGAAATCTTTTTCCTATCAGAACGTACTAAAAACGAATGGGTTAAAAGAAATAATCGCTAATGGTGTAATTGAGTTAAATAGCCTTAACAATCACTCTAATCATGATTTAAAGGTAATTAAGGAATCAGGTAGTTTAAATGACTGCTTGGATGAATTAGAGGGCTTTAATTATGAAATACTAAGAAAGGAATACAGCTTAAATACTGATTTACGTGAGAAAGTTAATTTCATTTTAGATAAAAGAGGAGCAATTTCAGTTCAAGACTTAAGTACCGAATTTGGTGTGTCTAGACAAGGTTTACATAAATCATTTAAAAAGAAACTAGGAATAAGTCCCAAAGCGTTATGTGATACATGGCGATTAAACAATTACTTAAACTTAATTACAGGTGAAAACAACTTAACAACTTGTGCTATTGATGCAGGATTCTACGATCAATCGCATAGCATTAATACATTTAAACAATTTTGGGAAAAGAATCCAAGTGGTTATTTATCTGATGAAAATCCAATTATTGTACACATTAACGATACCATTCACAAACGCTTTACAAACTATTACGATCCAGAGATTAGCCCTATTTTCTAAAGTGCTCTGCATTGAATCAATGCTTTTTTAATTTTTTATAAATTGTGTCGAACTCAAACAAAAACAACATAAGTTTTTGATATACAACCATATAACACTTAACGTATAAACTTTTAATTTAAGTGGGTTTGAATTGAATTTTTTGACTCAATATGCTCTAGCCGCTTTACTCTTTCTATTCATAAGCACAATAATTATGACACAAAATGTAAATAAATAGACAGGGAAAATGGCGTACAGTATATCATGATTAAAGCAAATTATTAAGGTTAGTGCCCAAGTTGCAAAACTGATGTACCATGCCTTTGTTTTTTCTGACTCAGGATCTTTCACCACTTTTGTAAGCATAGGAATAGCGATAATTAAATCAGCCAAAATAGAATAAATAGTAGTTAGCCATGCATTTTTAGAGACTAAATAAAGTACTAAGCATAACAACCCAGCTACTAAAATAAACCAATCAATCTTTTTTAAGCTGTAATTATTAAGTAATAAGGCTATGATGCTAATAGCTAAACAGCCCAATGTCGCGGTTATCATTCCAAATTGACTATATGTCAACCCACCCTCTATAATTTGAGCAGTTAAACTAACCCCCATCAACAACGCCCAACCAAACCACGTTAATAGACTGGGGACAATTTTCTTCTTGATCACATCAATAATATACACACCCTGCGTAGCCACCATTAAACAAATGGTAATAATACCTATAATAAGTTCAACCGTTTCGAATGACATAGTAGTGAGTTCATTTTTTTTGCAAAACTACTTAGTTTTGATGATAAACTATTGGAAATTGGAATAAATTATGGTTGAATTTTTCACATAGCTCAATCTAATTATTTAGCACATTACAGCAAACTTAACTAAAGACTTTTTGCCTCACACTTATCGAAAAATGAATTTAGACTTCTTTTATTTTTTTAGGAATAGTATTGTTAATCGGATAGTAATCATTATATTAAATGAATATATTTAGTTTTTGACCCATGAAGCATGTGTTTTTTAACTAATTAATTATGTTATAACAATCCAATTGAGGCTAAATTACTTTGAAAAAGGTTTTAATGTATGCAAGAAAAAATTCGAAATATTTTATTCAAAACTGGAGATATCACCTCCTTTACTGGTCGGTATTTTCGTGAAATTTTGAGCCCACGATTTGAATTTAAAGAATTTATAAGACAATGCTTTTATATTGGTTATAAATCTCTAATTCTTGTTGCTATTACTGCCTTTATAATGGGGTTAGTTTTAACCATTCAAGCACGTCCAACGCTGGTTGAGTTTGGTGCTGCAGCTTGGTTACCAAGAATGGTCTCTGTTTCTATTGTTAGGGAAATTGCTCCAGTTATGACTGCACTTATTTGTGCGGGTAAAATTGGGTCAGGTATTGGTGCAGAGTTAGGATCAATGAAAGTAACTGAGCAAATTGATGCTATGGATGTTTCAGGAACTAATCCATACAAGTATTTAGTAGTTACCCGTGTTACTGCGGCCTTTTTAATGATTCCCATTCTGGCCGTTTTGGCTAATGCTGTTTCACTTTATGGTGCTTATTTGGGTACAAATATTCGTGGCGTCCTGAGCTGGGATTTATTTTGGAACCAAGTCTTTGAAACGTTAACCTATAGTGATGTAATACCCTCTATTCTCAAAACTTTTTTCTTTGGGTTTGCCATTGGAATAATAGGATGTTATGAAGGGTTTAACTCTAAAAAAGGGACGGAGGGTGTAGGAAGGTCTGCAAACTCTGCTGTGGTTGTCTCTTCATTACTTGTTTTTATTATTGATTTAATTGCTGTACAAATAACGGATTTAGCTGGATATACTTAAAGTTATGGAACTGAACGTTACACATACTAAAGCAAACGCTATTGAAGGATATGAGTCTGGATACCCTATTAGAATTAAAAATTTATATAAATCTTTTGGCTCTAATGAGGTATTGACCGATTTTAATTTTGATTTACCTCATGGAAAAACGTACGCAGTTCTTGGTAAGTCAGGTTCTGGTAAGTCAGTATTAATAAAATGTATTATTGGCTTAATGAAACCTGACTCAGGTGCAATTCATGTTTTTGAAAATAATATCACTTCCCTTTCAAGGAGTGAATTAGATAAAATCAGATTGAAAACTGGCTTTTTATTTCAAAGTAATGCTTTATACGACTCTATGACTGTTCGAGAAAATTTAGAATTTCCTTTACGCAGACATGGCTTAAAAAAATCAAAAGAGGAAGTGGATATCTTAGTTGAGGAAACACTTTCAAATGTAGGTTTATTAGACACAATAGATTTAATGCCTGCAGAATTATCTGGCGGAATGCAAAAGCGAATAGCCTTAGCTAGAACACTTATTCTTAAACCCAAAATTGTGCTTTATGATGAACCAACAACAGGTCTTGATCCGATTACAGCTAAAGAAATTAGTCACTTAATTGTTGATCTAAGAGAAAAATACGATATGTCTACCATTGTTATTACACATGATTTGAGGTGTATTCAAATAGTTGCAGATAAAATAGTTATGTTAATTGACGGTACTTGTTACGCTATTGGAACTTATGAAGCGTTAAAAAACTCTCCCGACCCAAAAATTAATGCGTTTTTTAAATAATCAAATATGACAAATCAAACATCAAGAAATATACGGCTAGGCGCAATGGTTTTGTTAGGATTTATTTTTCTTAGCATCACTATGTACATTATTGGAGATAAACAAAATTTGTTTGGTTCTACCTTTCAAATAAGTGCTAATTTCAAAAATGTAAATGGTTTAACGGAGGGGAATAGTGTCCGTTTGGCAGGTATGAATGTTGGTACTGTTATTCAAGTGGAAATTATAAACGATTCAACTGTTAAGGTAGATCTGATAATCGAAAATAAATACCAAAGCTTCATTAAAAAAAATGCAATTGTAAGTGTCGGTACGGATGGTTTAATGGGGAATAAATTGGTAAGCATTAATGCATTAGATTACCCTAGTGTAGAAATTCAAGAAGGAGATATCCTGTCTTCATCTGAGCCTCTTGAAACAGAAGTTTTATTTAAAACCTTAGGACAAACGAATGAAGATATTGCTGATATTGCAAAAAACTTGAAGATTTTTTCAGTCAAAATGAATGATCCAAATTCTTTTTGGGGCCTATTATCTGATACCGCTGTTTCTAATACAATTTCTCAGGTTGTACGAGATATTCAACAATCTAGCCAAAATACAATCAGTTTTACAGAAGAGCTTGCTTTGATTGTTAGCAACGTAAATTCTGGTAAAGGGTCAATTGGTCATCTTTTAAAAGATACTACGTTTTCAGTTAAATTATACCAAACTATGACAAATCTTCAAAATGTGTCCGACTCCTTAATACGTGTGGCTGGAAATATACAAGTAATAACAGACCAAGTGACAAACGGAGATGGAGCTGTAACTACCATTTTGACAGACACTACCTTTGACAACAATTTAAATGAAACTATGGAGAATCTGAAAAGGAGTTCTGAAGTTTTAGAAGAAAATTTGGAGGCATTGAAACACAATATTCTATTCAGAAAATACTTTAAGAAACAAGCAAAGAAAGTGAAAAACTAAATTATTTTTTTGATTATCTACAAATTAATTGTTATGCCAATTATAAGTATGTAATCTATCTTTTTGTATCCGTTATTCCACCAAAATAATAAGTTTATCTTTGCAACACATGACTAAGCGTACACTCACCTCTTCCATTTTAAAATTGAAATGCCCAAAATGTAGGCAGGGTAATCTGTTTACCGAAAAAGGTATGTTTAGGTATACTCACATTTTAGCCATGCCAGAGCAATGTGCAGTGTGCAAGCAATACTTTGAAATTGAACCTGGCTTTTGGATTGGTGCATTATGGACATCCTACCCAATTGTAATTGCTATTGAAGTGCCTTTTTTATTGATGGCATTGTTGTCTACAACAGTTTCCCCCTGGGTGTCGTTTGGGTGTATGTTATTCGCTTTTTTGATATTCTACCCCATTATGCTCCGTTTAGGGCGTTCCATTTGGATTCATATTTCTATCTCCTTTGATAGTAAGCGTTTTGGTGGGTGATTTGTTTTCTAACTTAAATTGATATGTTTTAATTCTTCATTTTAATGCATTAAATATTACACTCGGTCTTCTTAAAAAAAAGTAAAAAACTATAGTCTAGGAGCGGTTGAAATGGTTGGTCCATTTTGAAAATTGGTTAACTACTAATGTAGTTTTTGTTAAATAATTATGAGGTTTAATCTAAACTAATATGATTTAAACTTAATGAACAACACAATATTATTAGATAGTTGTGCGTTAAAATGTGAGATAAAATTATTACATTTGTAACCAATAAGTCCTATGAAAACCTTACGTACTAAAATAGAAGTACGTTAAAAATGAAAATGTTATGACAACTAGTAAGCTATACCCTAATAATCCTGAATATTTACCTAAAGACTTAACTAAGTTGACTACTATTTACAAGGTAAAAGTAACATTGGCCATATTAGCTGTTTTATTATTCTTTGTTTCATATACTGCCATGGTTGTTTCTGCTGGGTACTTAATCGAATATGCCATTTTTTACCCTATATATGATGTGAATAAATTTACTATTCTATTAAAAATAGGTGCTATAGCTATTGCTTTAACCTTATTTACCTTCACTCTTAAATTCTTATTTAAAATAAAGAATCATAAAATTCCAAATCGCGTTAAATTAAAAGAAAAAGACAATCCAGAATTATGGGCTTTTGTTATGCAAATATGTCAAGATACCGGTGCTCCAACACCAAAGAGCATATATGTAGATCCAGACGTAAATGCTTATGTGTCCTACAGTAATGTTTGGTTAAGTTTAATTTTTCCTGTAAAAAAAGAGTTAACAATTGGTTTGGGATTAGTAAGTTGTTTAAATATTTCTGAATTTAAAGCTGTAGTTAGTCATGAATTTGGACATTTTGCGCAACGTAGTATGCGTATTGGTAGTTTTATCATGTCGGCTAACACTATAATTCATGATATGATTTTTTCAAGAGACAGTTGGGACAATGCATTGGATCAATGGCGTTCAGCGGACATAAGAGTATCTATTTTTGCTTGGGCAGTAACACCTATTATTTGGGTTATAAGACAGTTATTGAATTTATTCTATCAATTTTTAAATATCATGCATTCTAGTTTGTCGCGTGAAATGGAATTTAATGCAGATAAAGTGGCCGTAAGTACTTCTGGTAGTGATGCCATTGTATCTGGTCTTTGGAGATTGGATAATGGCTCAACAAACTGGAATAACACTATTCAAAATGCCTATTTGTCTTCTCAAAAAAATGCCTTTGTAAATAACCTATACACTCATCACTTATTAGCTGTAGACAGAGATAGTGCAGCTCAAAACGAACTGATTGCTAATTTTCCAAATGATGTGAGAGGTGGAAAAGAGTATTTTAACACATCTGAGTTGTCTAAAGTTAGTATGTATGCTAGTCATCCACCAAATGACATTAGACAAGCGAGTGCAAAATCTCCTTACGTTAAATGTGAAACAGATACTAGAAGTCCGTGGTTATTATTTGGAACAAAAGAAGCTCTACAGAAAGAGGTTACGACTTTGATTTATGATCAATACTTAAACAAAAAACCGGATAATTTTATCGAAGTTAATGCATTTGAATCATTTATTGCAGCAGAAAACATTGGTAAGGATTTATTAGACGAGTATGACAATAATTTTGAAAATAGATTTTTAAAAATTGAAGACGTAGCTGATTTACAAAAGCAAGCAAATAACACAGAACAAATCATGGCCAAAACAGAATTGGTTGGTGAAATTAAAACTTTAATGAAACCGGTTCGTGAAATTGAAACATTACTACAACAGGCTGTTCAAATTAGTGAGGGTACTTCAAAACAAAAATCATTTACCTATGATAATAAAACGTTTCAGAAAAAACAATTAGAAGAAGGTTATAATTATTTAATGGAAAAAAGAGAAACTCTATTCAATACGACTTTCAAAGAATGGGACACTAAATTTTGCGTAGCTCACATTAAGTTAGCAAATAATGTAAATAAAACAATTGAACTTAAAGCGCTCTATAGGCAACATCAAACTATTACACAAGTGTATAAAGCAATTGTAGATGTGAAAAATGAAGTAATGAAAGGTTTAGTTAAAATTCAAAACAACACTGCCCTTACGCAATTAGAATTAGATGACTTTGGGAATAAAGCCAACAAACTGTTTTGCTCATTAAATAAAAACTTAGACCTATTTGATGGTATTGAATTTGTTGCTCTACCCAATATTGACAATACAAAAGAACTTAAAGAAGCTATTATTCCAAATGGTGTATTTACACAACAGGAAGGTAGGATTTTTGAAAATGGAGGGTTTGATAAATTAATGACTCAAATTGAAAATGCTGTAGCACATAGTCAGCGCATTGATCAAAAAAGTATATCAAACATACTAAGTTTCCATAGTAGTCTTAGAAAATCTGCTGCTTAAATAATGGTTAAGCGTGTGTATATTGATAATTCGACTAGCTCCATATGAGGTAAAGTCTCCCCTCTTTCAGAATTAAACTTGTTAAATTGTAAAGGAGAGACTGTTAATTATTTTGATTAGACAGATGTTATAATTTTATTACTTACTTGTGTTAAAATTGTACTATTTTTTTTGTTTCTTAAGCCATTACACATTCATTTACTAAGTCATTGATTAAAACATCTACATGCTCTCTTTCTATACCAGGTACACATATAATGTGCGCTATATTTCCCTCTGATGCTAATTGATGTTTTTCGCAGACGTATGGAGATGGCTTATCAAAGACAATTGTTAGTGCGTCATTATTTCGCCAAGCATTCAAACCAAGGTCGTTTAACCTCTCTTCTACATATCTTGCTAGTTTTTGTAATTTTAAAACTCTTGCTTTTATGCCATCCATACCATTTTTCTCAATGAACGACCAAATAAATAACGGGGTCAATCCATTTCTAGATCCTGTAATAGTTGTATCTAACGTACCTACATACGAAATTGAATTCGCAATCCTGTTTCTATGCTGTCTTTTGACTAAAACCAATCCACTTGGTATAGGTCCTCCAATAAATTTATGTCCAGAAATAGAGATACTATCTACGCCTTCAGCGAAATCGAATTTTGGCTTTGGATCAGCAAATGGTGCCACACAGCCCAAAAACGCAGCATCACAATGTATATAATAATCTTTAATGGCGTATTTTTGAATAATCTTCTTAATCTTATCTAAATCATCAACTGCTTCAGTCATTGTAGTGCCAATGTTTAAAAAGAAAATAGCTGGCTTATCTCTACGAATCATTAAAATCTGCTCTAAATCATCATAATCCATCTCTCCATTTTGCTGACTTCTAACCACAATGTTAGTCATGCTAAGCATGTGCAAATTCTTCTTAACACTATAATGAGTTGATTCACTATAATAAACAACGGCATTAGGAAAATTCTCTCTTGCTAAATACAAACCATAAAGATTACCTTCAGTTCCACCATTCGTTACATACCCCCAAACATCCTCCATAGTTGCTGATAGCATGTTAGCGAAAAAAGTAATACATTTTTGTTCGATTTCTTTAGTATCAATAGTTAATGTAGATGGAGATTCAGGGTCACCAACATTATTCAGACAAAGATCTAAAAATGGTGCGAATTCTTTAAAGGAAAAGTCTTTAGCTAAAGGGTATCCTAAGAATGAGGCATTATTAGTACTGATTCGGTCTAATACTTTGTTTAAATCTTTCATAGTAATATTTTTCACACAAAAATACATATTGTAGTTCTTTTTGTTATCAATTAAACTATATAAAGGAAATATATCTATATTTGCATGTTTAATTAAATAATTAATACTGTTTAGTGATTAAACTAGAACTTCAAACAAAAAAATAAACTATGCTACCATTAGATGCTATTGATATTTGCTTAATTAATGAACTGCAAAAAGATGCGAAACAGTCTATCAAACAACTTGCGCAAAAAGTAAACCTATCCATTACCCCCGTTCAACAAAGGATTAAAAAGATTGAACAATCTAAGATTATAAGTAAATATGTTGGAATAATAGACCCTTTATTAGTAGACAAAAAACTAACTGTATATTGTCAAGTCACTTTAGTTAAGCATCAGGAAGCATATTTTAAAGAGTTTGAGCAGTTTATTAATAGTCGTAATGAGATAATGGAAACGTCATATATCACAGGTGAACATGATTTTTTATTAAAAATATTACTCCGTGACATGATAGAGTATCAAGAGTTTGTATTACATAAAATGGCGCAACTCAAAATTGTATCAAACATCCAAAGTTCATTTGTTATTAAACAAGTTAAAAATGAGACTAAAATAAACTTATCACTTAAAAAACACTGATAAACAGTGAGTTAAACCGTTTAAACGGAAAGTGTTAATAAAAAAAACTAAGGTAAACCGTTAACTTCTAAATTACTACCGTTAAATCAATGGTGGTTTTATTCTAGACATTGATTTAATTTAATTTAATAGATTCGTTTTTCTTAAAAACCTATTAAATTATGAAACAAACATTTATCTTAGGCGCATTTGCGCTGAGTTCATTCTTTGGCATTGGTCAACAGTTTGAATTATTGTCTTCTCAAGACAATATGATTTCAATGAAACATACTTTGCAACAAAGGGATGCGGAGTACACACAAATTGACAATCAAAATTTTCAAGACTTTACAAAGTCTAATAAAGTCACAACTATGACTGCTGGAGCTCCAGCCATTCCTTATTTTACGGAATCAGTAATTATACCCAATAGTGGTGAAATCTCTTTAGAAATTGAGCATGATGGCTTTATTGACTATTTAAATGTTAATGTAGTACCGTCTAAAGGTCATTTAACTCGAAATATAGATCCGTCAACAGTTCCTTATACATTTGGAAGTGCTTATTCCACTGATGCTTTTTATCCTGGTTCAATTGCTGAATTAAGTACACCATTTAACTTAAGAAATACAAGAGGTGTAACTGTATCAGTATCTCCATACCAATACAACCCAGTTACTAAAACATTAAGAGTGTATTCAAATGTTAGAACTAATGTAATTACAAACGAAAATCAAACAGGAATTAATGAGTTAACAGCTACAGCAATTCAAAGAGATGTGTTTTCTAGTATTTACAATGAACAATACTTAAACGCTCAAACTGTGTTTGGACGTTATACGCCACTAGGAGAAGATGGTGAAATGCTAATTATTACAACAACTGCCTTAACTGATGAAATTCAGCCGTTAGTTAATTGGAAAATTCAATCTGGAATCAAAACAACTGTTGTAACTACTACAGATGCAGGTACAACAGATACTCAGATCAAAGCCTACATTCAATCGTTTTATACAAACAACCCAAATTTAGTATATATCTTACTTGTTGGTGATCATGCAGATGTTCCATCACATACATACGGTACGACTGGAAGTAATGAACAGTTATGGAGTGATACATACTATGCACAACTTACTGGTAATGATTTTTACCCAGAAGCTTTTATCGGTCGTTTTTCAGGAAACGCTAATCAGATAACAACAATGGTAGATAGAACTTTAGAATATGAAAAGACACCTGCTACTGGTGATTGGATGACTAAAGCTATTGGTTTAGGTTCTAATGAAGGCGCTGGGTACGGTGATGACTCTGAGGCAGATTGGCAACATTTAAGAAATATTAGAACTAAATTATTAGGATTTGGATATACTGAAATTCATGAGTTTTATGATGGAAGTCATGGTGGAAATGATGCCTCTGGTGATCCGAGTGATGCACTAATCACACCTGCCGTAAACAATGGAGTTGGTTTGTTTAACTATACTGGACATGGCGCTCAAAATATCTGTGTAACAGGAAGCTATAGTTCTACTCACGTTAACCAAGCTACAAATAATGGGAAATACCCTTTAGTAATTTCAGTAGCATGTAATAATGGAACATTTACAACTGGTACATGTATTTCTGAAACGTGGATGCGTGCTACTAACAATAATACACCAGCAGGTTCTATTGCCGCATGTGGATCAAGTATTTTAATGGCTTGGGCAGAACCAATGCAAACACAGGATGAAATGGCTGAAATTATTGCAGAATCATATTCAAACAATAAAAAAGCAACTATTGGTGGAATTTTTTACAACGCTCAAATGAGTATGTTAGAAGATTACAATGCAAATACAAACGCAAGAGAAGTAATGCAGACTTGGGTAATGTTTGGTGACCCATCAACGCTTTTTAGAAATAAGGTGACTACCAATTTAACAGCTTCTCATATTTCAAATGTAGATTTAGGAGAAACGTCAGTTAATGTTACATGCAATGTGGAAGGTGCTAAAATTGCTATTACTCAAAATGGTAACATTTTAGGAACTGGAATAGTTTCTGGAGGTAGTGCAACACTTACTTTTACAGCATTAACTTCTAATCAAGTGTTAACTGTAACTGGTACTAAACAAAATTACAAACCTTACCAAGGGACTATTCAAGTAGGAGACGGTCCAGTTGGGATTAACGTAAATAAAGATAATTCTGTAATAGTTTACCCTAACCCGGCTACTGAATTTGTTACTGTACAATGGAATGGTGCTGCACCTACTTCTGTTCAGTTAATGGATTTATCTGGTAAAGTTATTTATAGTTTAATACAAACTGAATTACTTGGAACATCTGCTGTGATTCCCACTTCAGATTTAGCTTCTGGATTATACATTTTAAATGTAGCGTCAAATGAAAAAATAAATACAGTGAAAATAACTGTAAAATAAATTTTAAAATGAAGTGCTCTGCATTTTGTAGTGCGCTTCATTTAAATGGTACAATTTGTGGGTTAAACCACTTAAAAAATAAATTATGAAACTATTGATTTTACCCTTAAGTATTTGTTTTATGATGTTGTCATGTGGTAATGGAAAAAATGCGACTGTAGTGAATGAGACTCAAGTAGAAATAGAGCAAGTTATTGACACTACCACTGAATCAGGAGAGAAAATTAGAATTGTAGGAACTGTTCATATCTCTGAAACGGGGTGTAAGCTATATATTGACGCTAAAGAAAATGACGGGTCACTATTTAAACTGTATCCAGAGAATTTAGATCCACGCTTTCAAGTAGAAGGTATGTTTTTAAAGTTTTATTATGATAAAACTGAATCTGAATTACCATCTGATTGTGATGCAAAAATAAGTGCTACACTTACAGATGTTACTCCACTTAGAAAATAAACTTAAGATTTAATACTGAAAAACTTCAGATGAATGTCTGGAGTTTTTTTGTGTCCATTATTTTAAAATGCACCGCAACTGACTTTAGAAACTAGCTTTAAATCCAATGTGAATTTTGGTGGTATTAAAGTCTAGTTGACTTGAATTTAAAACGCCATTTGCAATACTGATTTCTAGAATACTATTTTCATTTATCAACCCAAACCCTACTCCAAAACTATTAGTACGATTACTACCATTAAGTCTAAATTGTGAATAATCATAAATCAATTTAAATGACAAAGACGATATGGGCTGATATTCTATTTCATTCAGTACAGTAAACACTTCATTCCCTGTCAGTTCAAGCTCATAAAATCCCCTTACTGATTTTAAACCGCCAAAATAGACCAATTCGTTACGTGATAAATTATAAGAGGAATTTAAACCATTAAAACCGGTTTGGTTATTAAAGCTAAAATAATTCAGGAACTTGAACTTCTGTTCCAAATTAATCAAGTACGTATAATTAGATGAAGACGTTTTAGTTTGAATAGAATCTGAAGTGTAACTATAAAACCCACCCTTTATGGATAGTTTTGGCTTGTAAAATGACAAATTAGAATAAAAATGAGGTTTTAGTACAATGTTTAAACCAATAATATTTTTTGAAAACTCAGTAATGTTAAATGTGGTTGTTTTATCTAAAATAATAGAATTTATAAATTTATTATACAATCCAATTTTAAAATAAGGTTGAATATAATTTATACCAAAATCAAAATCAGATTTTACAAAACTTGTATCCTGTTTTTGTAAGTTTAGGTTGGTTTCAACGCCAATTGGAGAATTAAATAAAAAAGGGTATTCAAAGTTAAGTCTCAAATTCTGAGTTTTGTCTGGATTACTCTTCCAGTTTAAATTAAGGTACTCTGCCCTATTTAAGGCGTTTCTTAACTGTAAATTAAGATAACCATTCAAATGTAATTTACGTGTTACTTTGTCCTGTTGTAGGCCTATGTAACCATCCGCACTAGACGAGTTTAGTTTTTTAATATAAATAAATACCTCCGCCTTTCCATCTTTAAATATTAATTGTGGATCACGAATAGTTTTATATAAATTTGAAGCCATTAATATAGGAGCAATTGCTCTAATTTTATTTTCATTATATAAGTCTCCAATTTTTAAATCTATGCTATTTGAAATTGTTTTTTGATTGAATTTATCCTCACTTTTAATATGAATTTTATTTATTATAACTATTTTTCCAGAATCAATTTTATAGTTTAAGACTAATTCGTTAGCTTTTATTTTTTGATTAACTATCTTCAATTTGGCAAAAGGAAAACCAGAATTTTCTAAATTAACTAATTGTTTATTAATCGATAGTAGTGTATTTCCTAAACTAGTTGTTAAATGGTTTTCAGAATTAACTAAAACTACTTTTTTATATTTAGTTTGATAATTTAACCGGTAATGAACTTGCTTTCTTTTAAATGTTGTATCACGCATTGACAGTCCTACATATCCTAATAACTTGAATGTAGTAATTGCATTTGAAATGAATTTGTCGTCAGAAATTGAATCGTTTATTTTTTTAAAACGTTCAGATTTTTTATCGACATGAATATATACAGACGTTATAGTTTGAGCCGATAGTTGACAGCTTAATACTAAAAGGAATAGGATTACTAATTTCTTCATTGAGTGTATAACGCCAAATTTAGGAGAAAATTAGTGAATATGATATAATTCTTTAGTTTTCTGGAATAGTTTCCGTTGGTGAAAATCGTTTTCCAAATTGAACTTCCAATTCATCTGTTAAAAATAGAACGAGTTGTGCATGCGTATTGGGTGTGTTAACATATTTTTTATGTTTAATTGTATATGTTAGCTTAGCATATTCGACTAAACTATCTTCTTTAAACCTATTTTTGAAAGGAACTGTTAATACAAGAAGCAACATACTCATTCCTAGACCAACTAACCCGAATAAATAAATCCAACCAGAATAATCATATTTAGTAATATAATATGTGCAAATTAGCATAGTTCCTAGTATGGCAGGTAATGGAAAAATATACACCAAGTTATCAAGTGGTGATAGGCGTTCAAATTCAGGTGGCTTAATGTGTTTTGTATTTAAATAATCAACCAATTCAATTTTTTGAGTCTTACCTAACACCTTGTTTATATTAGTGGTTGACTTAATGTTTTTTTCTGAAATTAACTCTTCTATTTTTGATTTCAGCAGATAGTATATGTTTAGAAAATGGAGAGACTTCCAACTTAACTTATCATTTTTGATTTGAAACAACTGTGTTAACTCTTCTATGTTAGAATAGCTAGACGCTTCTAAATCTTCAATTCGTTCTCCAATTAAAAATTGAATGGTATTAGTAAACTCTTCTTTTTTAGAATACATAAGTTGGTCAGTTTAAGCTTAACGTTACAATCTTTCACAAAAATGCCCCAAAATTTCTTTTGAGGCAGTGATAATTGTTACAAATGTAAATTTTTAAATTCTACCTGGATAAGTTTTTAAAGCTTCTTCAATGCACTTAACCGCTTTACGTAAGTCATCTTTCTTAAGTACATACGCAATTCTCACTTCATTTTTACCTAACCCCTTAGAGGCGTAAAAACCAGTTGCTGGTGCCATCATCACAGTTTGATTTCCATACTCAAACTCTTCTAATAACCATTGACAAAATTTATCAGAATTATCAATTGGGAATTTAGCAATACAATAAAATGCACCTTTTGGTTTTGGACATTCAACCCCTTCAATTTTATTTAAACCATCCACCATGATATTTCTTCTCTCCACGTATTCTTCAATAACATCTGTGAAATAAGACTGAGGAGTATCTAAAGCTGCTTCACTAGCTATTTGAGCTAATGTAGGAGGAGACAATCTAGCTTGTGCAAATTTAAGAACTGATTTAAGTACATCTTTATTATGTGTAATTAAAGCACCAATTCTAGCACCACACATTGAATATCGTTTAGAAACAGAGTCAATTAAAATCGTATGTTCTTCAATTCCTTTTAAATTCATTGTTGAATAAGGTTTTGCACCATCATAACAAAACTCTCTATACACTTCATCAGCAAATAAGAACAAATCATGTTTTTTTACTAATTCAGCTAATTGTTCTAATTCTTCTTTCGAATATAAGTAACCTGTTGGATTACCAGGGTTACAAATTACAATACCTTTAGTTTTAGGTGTAATTTGTTTTTCAAAATCAATAATAGGAGGCAAGGCAAATCCATTTTCGATTGATGCAGTAACCGGTTTAATTTTGATACCCGCAGTTTCTGCAAATCCATTATAGTTCGCATAAAAAGGTTCTGGGATAATAACTTCATCATCAGGATTAAAACATGACATAAATCCAAAGATCAATGCTTCAGATCCACCTGTTGTTACAATAATCTCTTCATCACTAACATCAATACCAAGACCTTGGTAATAATTTGCCAATTTTGACCTGTAAGATTGATATCCAGCAGAATGGCTATATTCAATAACTTCTCTATCAATATTTTTAATAGCATCCAAAGCCACCTGCGGTGTTGCAATATCAGGTTGACCAATATTTAAATGAAACACTTTTTTACCATCCTTTTTTGCTTGTTCAGCATATGGTACAAGTTTTCTAATTGGTGATTCGGGCATATTTATCCCTTTAACAGAAATTATTGGCATGTTGTATTTTTTTTAT
>Ga0209291_1000669_pt1 | contig 32320 bp, 28 predicted proteins | sample GOMGulsemesocosm_FD_184633 | JGI IMG/M metagenome (GOLD analysis project Ga0209291, IMG submission 184633) | Methane-oxidizing microbial communities from mesocosms in the Gulf of Mexico - GOM9B Gulf of Mexico (SPAdes) (version 2) | ecosystem: Environmental > Aquatic > Marine > Cold seeps...
TGTCCAAAACGGTAAGAGCACTAAAATCATCAATAAATTACTTTTTGCCAGCGGTAAAGTCGCGAGCATATAAGCAATTGGGTAAGCCAATAAAATACAAATAATAGTGATGGTAAAGCTCATCATTAATGTTCGACTAAACAAATCTACATAGATTTGTTTGCTCTCAGGCTTGGCGACTATTTCGCCGGCGGTATTGTATTGAGAATCCATGGCTGCGACTAAATATGAGCTCGTGTACGCACCTGACTCACGCTTAATCAGCGCCCATACGGCGACATCGCCCCATTTCTTATTAATTTTTATCATTTGCTCTTTATAAGGCCCTTCTGTCAATTTAACAGCCTTTCTTGCAGAGCCGGTAATCACTCGACGCATACCACTTTTTTCGTAGTTTAAACGCGATGCGACTTTACCTATGTTCTTGTTTTTACGACCTTCTTTAAGATCTAGCACCAAAGCGGCGTAAACAGCTTCATCGGGAAGCTCTGTGCCTTCCCACGTCGCGATCGCCTCTGTCACATTGGGCATAATGGTATGAACTTGAGGATTTTCTATGCCACGCAAGCTCATATTCACAACAGGGATAATGAAACTGACAAAGATAAACAACAATAGCGGAGCGACTAACAAAAACGCCCAAAGTTTCAATTTTCGCTGGGATCTTCGCAAGCTGACTTTTAATGGTACACCATCACTGGTTGTCATCTCGCCTACTTTGGAGTATGTATTTGCCATATGTTCTCGACCTAGTTGCGGATTGAATATCTTGAGTATTTGCCCCTTTAGCGGCGACAAAAACTACTGTTCTTATTGTTATTAATACTAGTAAATGGCTACCTAGAGTATTTCGTGTTGTGAAATTGTGGCTGGAATGTAGATTGTGACAAGGTCTATTAATAGATCTTGTCACGACATGGCTTAAGTAATTTGAATTACTTTGCTAACCAAGCATTGAAACGCTCGCTCATGTCATCTTTGTTGTTTGCCCACCACTCAGGGTTTTTCATAACTGGATTTTTGAAGTTTTCGGGGCTAGTCGGCATATGAGGAGCCATATCTATACCCGTTTCTGCATGCTTATCAACAAGCGGAGCCGATGATTTTCTCATAGGACCATACGAGATATATTTTGATTGATCTGCAAGACGCTGAGTATCTGTTGCAAACTTCAGATAGGCTTTTAATCCTTCAGTTAATTTACCTTTTGGAACCACCCAACCATCTATTTCAGCTAACTGGCCATCCCAGATAACTGTGAATGGTTGTTTCTCAGTAACTTGAGCCCCAAAAATTCTACCGTTATAAACACTGGAAATACTCACTTCTTTATCTGCTAGTAACTGAGGAGGTTGTGCTCCTGCATCCCACCAAACTACAGAATCCTTTATTGTATCCAGCTTCTTAAATGCTCTTTCAACACCTTCTTCTGTGCTTAGAACATCATAAACATCTTTAGCTGCGACCCCATCAGCTAAAAGTGCCCACTCAAGATTCCCATCTGGAATTTTTTGAAGACCTCTTTTTCCTGGAAACTTTTTAAGGTCAAATATATCAGAGATTGTATTAGGCTTATCACCCGTGAAAATCTCATTGTTATATGCAAACACTGTTGCGTAAACTATTTGCGGTATGAAGCAACCATTTAGAGAGCCAAAAAAATCCTGACTAGGAAGGGTCCCGTCTGGGGCTGCTGCAAGTAGTGAATCATAGTCAATTTCTTCAACTAAGCCTTCATCACAAGCGATCATTGAATCACCTTCCAACATGTCGACTAAATCCCAAGTTTGATTGTTCGCTTCAATTTGGGCTCTTAATCCGGCAAGACCTGTACCTGCCTTATCTTCATACAAAAACTTAGTCCCTGACTTAGCGCTCCAAGGCTCATGATAGGCTTTCTCTTGACTCATCTGATAGCCACCACCCCAAGAGACAACTGTAAATGTCTCTTCCGCTTGCGCTATGCTTGCCAAAGATACTGCGGCTATAGCCGATGCGACAATTGAACGTTTCAATAACTTCTTCATCTTCATGTTTTCCTTTTTTTATTTATGCTTAAGGTCAATATTCGATCGTAGTGTGAAATTTACTTTTCAATATGTCCAACTTAACGTTGGCTTATGCATCGAGAGCGCGACAATCGTCAGTGTTCCAACCGATAGTAATCGACTCTCCACGTTTCATATGTTGCTGGTTGTGCGTATTGGGTACTTTGATTATAAAGTCAGTAGATCCAGACACCGATACACGGGTACGAGTATGATCCCCATGGTAAATCAATTCTTCTACCGTAGCGTTACATGTATTTGGACATTCACCCGCACTTGGGTTAACCAACACTCGCTCAGGACGCAGCGATAAAGTCGTCTGTGAGCCAACCCCTTCTACATTGATTCTTTTTGCATGCACCAAGCCGCCACCGCCCGCGAGTTCCACGCTGCAATCATCACCTTGGATATCAGTTACTTTACCCATTAAGCGGTTGTTTTCACCAATAAAGTTAGCAACGAAGGCGTTATTAGGCTGGTCATATAATTCATGAGGGGATGCGAGCTGCTGCACTACACCGTCTTCAAAAACGGCAATTCGATCTGACATGGTCAACGCTTCCACTTGATCGTGGGTCACATACATCATAGTGATGCCCAGATCTTCGTGAAGATGCTTAATTTCGTACTGCATTTCTTCACGTAAGTTTTTATCGAGTGCGCCAAGCGGTTCGTCCATTAGTACCAGCTTAGGTTCAAATACAAGCGCTCTTGCAACAGCAACACGCTGTTGCTGACCACCGGATAGCTGAGCGGGACGACGATTGGCGAAGTGATCCAAACGGACCATCTTAAGTGCGTGATTCACTTTATCAGTAATTTCTGACTTACCCATTTTACGAACTTGTAATGGGAAAGCTAAGTTCTCAGCAACACTCATGTGAGGGAATAGAGCATAGTTTTGAAAAACCATGCCAATTTCGCGCTTGTGCGGCGCGACATTGTTGATGGATTGACCATCGAGGATAATTTGGCCGTTGGTCGCCGTTTCAAAACCTGCCAGCATCATAAGACAGGTCGTTTTACCTGAACCAGAAGGGCCTAACATGGTCAAAAATTCGCCTTTCACCATGTCGACATTGAAATCTTTTACGACTAAATGGACCCCATCATAGCTCTTTTGTACATTCTTAAATTGCACCAAAAAATCCGGATTTGAATCCATATAACTCTCCAATCGTGTATTTTTATTTTTTTGCTAAATGGATACTAGCACACGGAAATTATTTATATAACCGGATGTCGTTTATAGTTAAAACATTAGAAACTACTTTAATAAGCAGCTTTAAAACACTTTTTACCGAAGCGCCTAGTCTTTAGCATATTTTTTAATGATACCAAGTATTTACTACAGCGCCGAGAAAATCAATATTGAAATTCACCAAAGATAATTGGCTTTCAGGGATATTAACTATTCACGACTTAAGCATGCAAATAATCGCCGCTTTAAGCAAACTAAAAACATAAATAATTAAGCAAGCTAACCTGCGACTTTATTATTAGCTGCTAATTTGTGTTGAATGTTTGTAGCCCCCACCAAAGCATTACAGCAAGCTAATCTAGGAAATAATCACAGCAAAAATAATGTAATTAAAAATGGGTGAATTTTACGCGTACATTATGAGGAATTAGTAGGCGGGGACCTATAGTGCAAACATCAGCCAATCTATTTATTGTTTTTTAAAAGCCACCAGCAAAAGACAAACCGCCGCACAATATGCTAACCACGCACCAATAACCAGCAAAAAAATAATAAATATTTATTTATTACGAAGATTTTCACTATAAAAACAGAATGTACAGGCAAATATACCAATGGTTTTTACCTGCACATTCTGTTCCAGACTATCAGCTAATCCCTTTCTTGTTAATCATTAAGGATGTAGCGAATAATTCCCCAGATTTTCCCTGTGCTTTTTTTAAAACGTAAGCGCCCTTGCGGGCGTCTGGGGCTTGTTCTCTACTTCCTTAGCTTAAAATTAAATGCTCAGGCCCATAAGGGAACTTCGTAATATTTTCATTCCCACCCTCAGTCATGACAAGAATATCATGCTCTCGATAGCCGCCTGCGCCTTTAATATGATCGGGAATGGTGATCATTGGCTCCATCGAAACCACCATACCCGGCTCAAGTACCGTATCGCAATCTTCACGCAATTCAAGCCCTGCTTCACGTCCGTAATAATGCGAGAGCACACCAAAGGAATGACCATAACCAAACGAGCGATACTGTAATAAATCATGCTCTAAATACAGCTGATTAAGCTCTATTGCTATGTCTGAGCATTTATTGCCAGGAATGAGTAACTCTTTCCCTCGATCGTGAATGGCACAGTTTATCTCCCACAAACGCAAATGCTCATCACTGACCTCTCCCGCAAATAGCGTTCGTTCAAGCGCAACATAATAACCGGCGACCATAGGAAAACAATTGAGTGACAGTATATCACCGCGTTCAATCGCTCTTGACGTCACTGGGTTGTGCGCACCGTCAGTATTAAGACCTGACTGAAACCAAGTCCAGGTATCTAAAAGCTCCGTTTGCGGCCAAGTTTTGGCAATTTCGCGTACCATTGTTGCCGTTGAATGCAAGGCCACCTCTGCTTCACTCACCCCAATAGCTGCAGCCTCTACGCAGGCGGCTCCACCTATATCGGCAATCGCAGCCATTTTTGTGATATGGGCTATTTCTTCAACTGATTTAATCATTCGTAAATGCATGGCAGCACTGGCCACATCGACAAACTCGATCTCGGGAAATGCTTGTTTCAGCCGATTGAGCTGATCAAGGGTGCAATGATCGAACTCTATGCCTAGGCGTTTGACGCCAACGGTCAGCTGTTTTATCGCCTTATAGAAGTTGTCTTTTTGCCAGTCCGTATAGGTAATATTGTCTCCGCGCGTACGACGCCAAGGCTGTCCTCCGTCGATGCCAGCACTCACACTAGTGACACGTTTATGATCAATTACCAACGCGTAATTACGCCCAAACTGACAATAGACAAAATCGGCGTAATAACAGATGTTGTGGTATGAACTAAATAGCACGGCATCTATTTGCGCGCTTTGCATATGGTCTCTTATCTGCTGATGCCTGTTGTTCATTTCTCTATCAGAGAAAGTTCCTGTGGCTTTTTCACCATTATTGGCAAAACTCTGTAACGATGGCATTTTCATTTCACGCTCCTTTTTTTAGCAAAGTTAGGCAAAGAATTTACCTGCATTTAACACCCTCTCCCAGCGAGTATCAAACGAGTGTTTTTCAGCTATTCGTTGAATTAAATTCATCGAGGAATTATAGTGAATTCTCACCCAGTAATAGAGCCGTTGCTGGACGAGAACTAATGATCAATCTTCTATAAGAGGGTACCGCAGATGCAAAACTGGCCTAACGATCTACCCTTAAAAGCGCTGCATACCTTTAGCGTGGTGACCCGCTATAATAATTTCCAAGATGCTGCTGATCGCTTATGCATTACCCCATCTGCTGTTAGCCATCAAATTAAAAATTTAGAAAGCTGGTTTAATCGGCCATTATTCAACCGACGCGGCAACCAATTGCAACTGCTGCCTGAGGGAAAACAATTAGCCGCGAGCTTACGTCACTCATTTAATGAGATAAATACAGCCTGTGATGTTATTAAACATTACAGTGGCACACGTAAATTAGTGATCGCAGCCATCCCTTCAATCGCCACTTGTTGGCTAATACCTAAGTTGAGCAATTTTCAACAACAATACCCGGATATTGAGTTACACATTAGTTATGCCTTACACAATAAAGCCCTAGATTTTAATGAGATAGATCTGGCCTTTGTTTATGCAAAAACGCCCCCTAGTGTTGATGATGTAATGGCTGAATTATTTCTTAGCGGCGCCAGCTATCCGGTCTGTAGTACTTCATTTAAAGAGCGCCAAGATAGTGCTATTGATATATCAAAAGGCCCTTTCTTACAGGATAGAGCTACCAATAACGCATGGCAGACATGGTTTGATAAAGCAGGTGTGAAGGTAGACCAAAGCGATAAGGGCTTAGCCTTTGACGATTTCAATTTACTCAGATCAGCAGCCCTAGCAGGACAAGGCATTGCCCTTTGCGCAAAAGCATTAATTGAAGATGATTTACAGGAGCGACGACTTATTCAATTATCAGACATTCCCGTCAATACCGATAGCGGCTATTATCTACTGCAGCAACCCGATAAAAGGCACCCGCACAGCCAGACGTTTAGGGACTGGGTGTTCGAGCAGCAGTAGTAGATTAGATCCCTGATGAAATCAGTTTTATACCGATGAGCAATAACATGGTTAGGATGATGTTCATAAACAACTTCTGATCCACCTTTTTCTGGATTACTAAGCCAAGTTTCACACCTAGCCAAGCTGCAGGTGCTAGTATTAGAGCTATTAACAGGTTATCTGTGTTTAATTGACCTAAAGCGGCGTAAGGCAATAATTTGATCAAATTAATTGTCGTAAAGAAATAGACCGCCGTCGCTAGATAGTCCTCTTTTCTCAATTTCAAAGGCAGCAAGTAGAAATTCAATGGAGGCCCACCAGCATGGGCAATAAAACTGGTTAAACCACCCACAAAGCCACATAATCGTCCTATATGTGGATGCGCAGCCGTATTGAGTGTAATGCCTTTTAACAAGCCCCACAGTGCAAAAACGACGGACATCACCCCGAGTGACAACATCAAGATTTGCTCATTAAAAAAATCATAGAGCAAGTAGCCTAAGCCAATACCCGCTATCGCTGCTGGTAGCAGCAACCTAAGCAAGTCGTTACGCTGTTGCCCCCACCAAGCTTTAACACTCAGCATATCCATAAATATAAGAACAGGCAGCATTATCGCCGCCGCCCGCAATGCGCCAATTTCTAGCGCCATTAACGGCACTGCAATAACGCCAATACCGCCGGCAAACCCTGATTTAGAAATACCTGTAATCACGACGGCAGGAATGGCTAACAACCAGAAAATGTAAGACTCTTGCATGATTTCTCTCTAGTGAAAAATTGAACACTCTTGGGCTTAAACGCTAGCGACAACCTGCTGTTTTTGCACGCCTTGGCCATTGACTTCCAATAATGGGTGGTGCTATTGATGTTATAGCACGACCACGCGCAAACTCATTAATTGCCATATGTACGCCACACCTTACACCATTGTATGGGCATTTCCATCTTGAAAAATTTGCCATCATCGAAACCTACCTCTCCAACGCTTGAGGGTCTGACATTTCAATGCGTTTTATTGAGCAGTTCTCCTTCAGAAGCAGGGACTTACTGAGAACGCTTCACTGGCTAAATCTGTGCCCCTGTGATTTTTAACCTTGGCAAATTGGGCCCCTCATGTCATATTCGCTGCTGGCACTTTCCTGTCAATATTCGAGGTAAATATGAGCAAAGCATTAAACTGGGGTATTCTCAGTAGCGCAAAAATTGGCCGTGTACAGGTTATACCTGCGCTACAAAAATCTAACCTATTAAAAGTAACGGCCATAGCATCACGCAGTGACAGCTCAGCCAAAGCGGTTGCCGATGAGTTAGGGATTGAAAATGCCTATGGTAGCTACGAGCAACTTATTGCAGATCCCAATATAGATGTTATCTACAACCCACTGCCGAATCACTTACATGTTCCCTTAACTATCGCCGCTTTAGAAGCAGGCAAACATGTTTTGTGCGAGAAACCACTCGCCCTTAGTGCCAACGAAGCGCAACAGCTAGTAAAGGTATCGAATGAGACCGGGAAATTAGTCGAAGAAGCTTTTATGGTACGCTCAAACCCACAGTGGCAATGGGTACGTGAGCAAATTCAAAGTCAGCGTATTGGCAAACTCAACGCGATTCAGGGTGCTTTTAGTTATTTCAATAATGATGCGCAAAACATTCGTAATCAGGCCGATATAGGCGGCGGCGGTATTTTTGATATCGGCTGTTATTTGATTAACACCTCACGTTTTGTCACAGGTGAAGAACCTTGCAAACTAACGGCAATTATCGATCGTGACCCGCATATGCAAACCGACAGACTAGCATCCGTCATTATGGTTTTTCCAAGTGGTGTACAAATGACTTGGTTGTGCTCAACACAACTGGTTCCTTATCAAAGAGTAAACTTATTGGGTACCACTGGACGAATTGAAGTACAAATACCCTTTAATGCGCCGAATGATAGTGAAAATTTGGTGTTTATCGATGACGGTTCCGATTTCAGCGGTGCTAAGCTGGAACGTCAGGCCTTCCCGGTGTGTGATCAATACCTATTACAAGCAGATAATTTCTGTGCGGCCATTAATGGTGAAAGCGAGCAGCTCAACCCACTGGCAGATTCTATCGCCAACTTGAAAGTTATTGACGCCATATTTGCCGCAGCCAAAACAGGCCAGTGGATTGAACTATAAAAAATTTAATCCCCTAAGGCCCTGCCAATCTTGGCCGATGTGCGAGAAAAATAGATTAGCGCTAAGTCCGTCAGGGTTCTAGCTTGGTGTCATTAACAAGAAGCGCTGACGCCCCTGGCTATCTCTAATGATCACCTGTTGATAGTCAGCTTTTTGTAATTGTAAATAGATGCAAGGCGTCGTAATCACCTGGGCTGTCATCCCCCCCGGTTGAGGAGAAAGCCAAGCGAGATCAAGCTGCGCGATAGCATTGTCTATTCGCAGCTGCTGGCTTATTAATGCAAAATGATAACCCGCTGTCGGCTTTTCTCCCATATCCACTTTAATAAACCAATGCAGTGCATCAAGCGCATTTTTTTCTGTGAGTTGCTGATGAGTCTCAAGCGACAACACTGACGTACTCCCGGTTATTTCTTGCCCAGAGACAAAAATTGCACCCGGCTTTTGGACATCTAAACACTGCATATGTTGTTGATACTCAACCACGCTCACCGCAGCGCTAGTACAACTCGTCAGCACCCCTAAGCATAGAGCAAATGCAATGCTCCCTGTGTACTTAACTGATTCATTCACTTTGGACTTCTTCGCTCATTAGTTATCTTATTACTTTATTGCGCTTGCTAATAACGCATCAATCTCTTTAAGTTTAATACCTTTTCCCGCTGTAATGAATGGCAGGTCCTTTATAAGCGTTCTGACAAAGGAGTTGACCGCTTAGAGATCCACCCTTCGGTGGCGTACAGGATAGCTTGTGCTCTTTGTTAATGGTTTTCGTTGGGCAACCAGCCCGCCTGTAACCGTTGCCTCAATCACAAACAATCCTGTACGCCAGGGCCGTCTGGGACTTGTTCGCTACTTCCTTAGCTATAATTTGACAATTCAATGCATGAAATAGTTTTTTCAACGCCCTCTATTTCACGAATATCGTCCACTAGCTGGTCCAATTCACTACTCGCCTCAACGCTTAACTCCACGATCAAGTCATAAATACCACTCACGGACTTAATCCCACTGACTTGTGGAATCTGCTGCAGCTCTTTAATGACGCGTCTTGATACGCCTGCGGTTAAATTCATCAACATTTGCGCTTTTAAAATGCGCCGCTGATACTGATCATCAAATTCGATAGTAAATTTTTTTATAACACCGCGGCGCTCTAACGACTCTATACGGTTTTGCACTGTAGTACGCGATACTCCCAGCTGTTTACCCAAAGATACGACGCTTTCACGCGCATTGTTTTGCAGCAGCGCAATAAGCTGCTTATCTCTAGTATCTAACTCCATTTGTTTGCTCCAAAGACCAAGAATTGCATTATATGTAATTTGAATTGCATATTGTAATAAATGAAGTTGCATTATCGCAAATTGCGCTATTGTTTGTGAACATTAGCCTTCGTACAATTTGTTAACTTCAATCCTCAACAGAGAAAGATCATGAGCTATATAGAATACCGCCAAGGCCAAATGCAGATTGAAAACCTCAACATAGAGTCATTGGCTAAACGCTACCCTACGCCCTTCTATTGCTATAGTGCAAACACCCTACGTGATCAATATCTGAAGTTTTCATCCACCTTCAGTGATTTGCCTGCACTGATCTGTTATGCGCTCAAGGCAAACTCTAACCAAGCGGTGTTAACCTTGCTGGCTAAACTAGGAGCCGGTGCTGATGTTGTCTCACAAGGAGAACTACGCCGGGCCCTTGCGGCGGGCATAAGCAGTGATAAAATCGTATTTTCAGGGGTCGCCAAAACAGACGAGGAAATTAGCTTCGCTCTCGCCCAAAACATTTTATGCTTTAATGTTGAGTCCGTCACAGAGCTTGAGCAAATTTCAACGATTGCCAGCAGCCAGGGTACTCGAGCAAATATTTCCCTGCGTATTAACCCCGACGTAGATGCCGGCACACACGCTAAAATATCGACGGGAATGCGTGACAATAAGTTTGGCATTCCCTATACCGATGCACTGCAAACCTATCAACTGGCCCAGACATTACCTTGTATAGATATCCGCGGCATTGATATGCATATTGGCAGCCAAATTAGCAACGTCAGTGCTTTTGATACGGCGATTGAGCGACTGATTGCGCTTATTGAACAACTTTCAGTGGTTGGTATTGATATAGAGCACATCGATTTTGGCGGAGGTTTAGGGGTCACTTATTCCCAGAGCGATCAATTAGAGCAAGCTTTGCTACAGCAATACTCTGCCGTCATTCACAAGCACGCCGCTAGACTTAACTGCAAAATGATTTTTGAACCAGGTCGTTTTATTAGTGCCAATGCCGGTATTTTAGTGACGAAGGTGGTTCACGTTAAACCAGTACAAGAAAAGACCTTTGTGATTGTTGATGCGGCGATGAACGATCTTATCAGACCAACACTCTACGACGCTTGGCATAACATCACCCCAGCCAGACAACCCCCAGAAGAAGCAATCTATAATAACGTTGATGTTGTTGGCCCTGTTTGTGAATCTGGTGATTATCTCGCTCAAGATAGGATGCTGGCACCGGTTAGCAGCGGCGATCTACTGGTCGTTCATTCTGCTGGCGCGTACTGTGCAGTAGCCTCAAACACTTATAATAGCCGTCGATTAATTGCTGAAGTACTGGTAGATGAGGATAAAGATCATCTTATTCGCACTAGCCCCAGCTATGAGCAAATGATCGCGTTAGATTCTGTGCCAAATTGGATCTGAGGCATTAGGCACTGACAACTAGGAGCCAGACAAGCTCCTAGGAACCTTCCAGAGAACAGCGATCGTAGCGAGACTAAGATTTTTTTTGGAAATATTAGCGATCAATTGCGGCGAATAGCGTGTTATTCAACGAATTTTAGCGGTAATTTTAACCAAATAGGTTGGGGCGCAGTAGATTAGTCTATTTTCGGACAGGCTCCTTGTACCCGTTACACACTTGTCAACAATATACTGGTTTCGCTGTTAAGCACCCCGTCAATCATCCGCACTGTGCCTAAAACCCGGTCAAATTCGGCAAGATTTGAAGCCTCTATTTCCGCCATCAGATCCCAGTTTCCATTGGTAGTATGGAGCTTTACAAGTTCAGGAATTCCACGCAATCGCTGTATCACTTGAGAGGTTGATTTACCCACAACTTCGATCAACATCACGGCTTTCACTACATCCTGCTCTAACCTTTCATGGGCGCGAATAGTGAAACCTAAAATCGCCCCGGTTTCCAACAGCCGATCTAAGCGTGCTTGAACGGTGCCTCTTGATACCTTTAATGTTTTAGAGAGGGCCGAAACACTCAGACGTGCATCTTCTCGTAACAACGCAATCAGCTCACTATCTAATGCATCGATTAAATAAGGTTTTCTATCAACACTATATTTCCTATCATTTCTCATAATGTGCAACCATGGTTAGCATTTTTAACAATAACTGTACAATTATTACATTTTGTTAGCATTTTAACTAACACTTAGCAAATTTATACTAGCTCCTTAAATCAAGGAGAACGTCATGCAAACAAATCCACAAGCCGCTAACACCGTTGTTATGATAAGGCCGCATCAATTTAGAACGAACGAACAAACGCTAAAGGACAATGCTTTCCAAATAAAAACATCTTCTGCTAAAAGCCAACACAGCGAAGCGCTCGCCTACCAACAAGTCAGTATTATGACTGAGCGCCTGCGCCGAGAGGGCATTGAGGTTCTACTGTTTGAGGACGTGGGCACGACAACTCCTGACTCGGTTTTTCCCAACAATTGGTTTACTACACATGCTGACGGCTCTTTAGCGCTTTACCCTATGTATCCTCAAAACCGTCGCCTAGAACGCCGTAAAGATATTATCGAGTACTTAAAGTCGCAATACCAAGTCAAAACCTACTTCGATTTTTCCGCATTAGAGCAACAGCAAACTTATTTAGAAGGTACCGGAGCGATGGTACTAGATCAGGTCAATAAAATTGCCTATGTCGCACGCTCTAAACGTAGCCACTCTCAAGCACTTGCCAGGTTTTGTGACAACCTTGATTACCGTGCAATTAGTTTTAATGCGATAGATCAAGATGGCATTGCCGTCTATCACACCAATGTGATGATGTGCATCGGCACACACTTCGCGCTAGTCGGTAGCCAGATGATTATCAATGAGGATGAGCGCAATCGCGTATTACAATCGCTACGCGATGCCGACAAAGAAGTGATTGAACTTAGCGAATGGCAAGTACAAAATTTTTGCGCTAACGCACTAGAGCTGAATACTGACAAGGGCGCTTTATTGGCACTGTCTCAAACAGCATTTGATGCTTTAGGAGCTTCACAAAAAATCACGCTTGAGCAATATGTAACACTATTACCTCTACAAGTTAGCGCATTGGAAAGTGCCGGTGGATCAGTACGCTGTATGTTAGCGGCTATTCATCTATCTAGTTCTCATCCTGAAACGGGGTCGTAGCGAGGACGATCTAATTGCTCGAGATGCGCGATACTAGATGTGGGCGTTTGGTCATTCCAAATAACGACATCTAGTAGTGAGTAGATCGAGCAATTGGGGTATCCGCAGTAGACTTCTGTTTCTGGATGGGAACTAGCTACATAAAGAGACAGCATTAGGCGCCCAAAGAACGCCTAATGCCCTACTTTACAAAGACTAACTTTAATGATGAGCCGTTACACACTCACCGCTTTCTCTTTTATGCTTCCTTGATAACGATTGGCCAACAGTAATAACACACCGGGAATGAGCAGCAGCATCGCCAACCAATTGGTGTTTTCCCAGCCGATAGCAAAGAACAGCGCTCCGGCTGAAAAGGCCCCGATGGTATTTAAAACTGCCACTGCTGATTCATTAATTCCCTGCAGTTTATGCTGATCACCTGGCAAAGACGCAACCAGTGCACTGCCGCCGACATAAAGCATGTTCCAACCTAGACCTATACCAATAAGTGCCGCTAAAATCCCGTAATAACCACTGGTGTAGATCGCAAGAATCATCGCCACTAGCATCATCAAATAACCGCCAAATATAACCGTTTGCGCACCGACCTTCGCTATTACACGCCCCATAAAGAGAGAGGGAACAAACATCGCAACCACATGGCATTGAATCACAAACATACTATCGGCAAACGAAAAACCTTGGGCATTAAGTGCCATTGACGATTGCATCATCAGCAGTCCCATTAACATATAACCAAATCCAGAGGCATAGATAGCGACATACAAAGGCAAGCTTAGCACTTTATTTTCTGCACCCTTTGGTATATCCGCTTGCCCACCAGCAACAAGGGCTGTTTTTTCATCTTTAGGCACCGACAGCAAAATAATAAAGAGCGCCAAGGCAATAAATACAAATGCTAAATAGCTGCCACTAAAAACATAGTCTTCAAAAAACAAACGCCCTCCTTTGGCGATTTGGGGCCCGACAAAAGCTGCAACAATACCGCCTAACGTCACTATCGATAGCACTTTAGCTTTCTCTTTACCCTCTACCCCATCGGTGGCGGCAAATCTAAAGTAGGCAAATGCGCTGAGACTCACGCCAAAAAAGATATGTGCAATCACATTCGTTGCAAAAGAATGTAAGTAGATAGACAGCGCACCTAAACCGCCTCCCAACGCTAAAGTTAAGGCACCAAGATAAAACACCGGTTTACGGCCAAAGCGTTTCATCGCCATCGACAATAAATAAGAACAGAAGATGATGGCCGCAAATTGTGCGCCATAAGAAAGTGTTGATAAACTCGCGCTCGGCGCCAGTGATTTACCCACCATCGCCGAAATCGATACGGTGATCACCGCACTGGTTAAGGTCAACGCTTGGGCAGCACTATAAAGCCATGTTTGAATCCGCATTTTCTTTTCCTCTAATCTGCTAATGCTGCATGCACTGCTGCATTTGCATGTATTTTAGTCGTATCGTACAAAGGTACTTTGGTGTGAGTTTGATCAATCAGTAATGCTATTTCAGTACAACCCAAAATAACGGCTTGCGCGCCGCGCTTAAAAAGATCATCGACAATATCGAGATATGCCTCACGTGATTCCTCTTTTAGTTCCCCTAAACACAGCTCGCTGTAAATCACATCGTGAACCAATTTACGCTGCTGGGCATCTGGGACTAGCACTTCAATATTAAACTGCTCGCTCAATCTACCTTTGTAAAAATCTTGTTCCATAGTGAAAGCGGTGCCTAATAAACCCACTTTAGTCATTCCATCTGCTTGCAACAACCGGGCGGTTGCATCGGCAATATGCAGAATAGGAATATTAAGCTGCGCCTGAATCTGCGGCGCTACTTTGTGCATAGTATTGGTACAAATCAACAAAAAATCAGCCCCTGCAGCTTCTATTCTTTTAGCACTCTGGGCTAATATTTGAGCTGTTTGAGGCCAGTCGCCAGCATGTTGCAACTTTTCAATTTGCGCGAAGTCCACACTGTACATAGCAATTTGCGCGCAGTGCAAACCACCTAGTTGCTCTTTGACTCCACGATTAATCGCCGTGTAATAACTTTGGGTAGATTCCCAACTCATACCGCCTAACAAACCTATGGTTTTCATCACACGCCCCATATCAACAAGTGTTTAACCTAGATTCCACTGTTGAATACCTTTTTGTACGCCGCAAAATCATGTCGTAGCAAGGTTCGGATTGCAAAACCTCTGATGATTTAGAACCTAAATCATCTTTAGTCAATGGTTATTCCCTTTGCAAAATTCGTTACGCTGCTACGGCGTGATTTAACAAGTATAAAGAGGTATAGCGCCTTCACTCATTGAGTGAAAAATAATTTACCAGTATTTTGCTTATAGTTCATAAGCTTGACACTAATTCATAGCGGTTAACAGTCGAATCTAGATTCTATTGCCTTCGAGTGTCACACAAGCTATTGTATGACACAATATATTAATTGTATGACCTACAACTTAACTCTCTTTTAAAGGTACTTGTATGTGGCTACCTGATCAGACTGACAACAAAATTGGTGCGCAAGAACTGGTGCAATCCATCGAGAAAGCTATATTGGATCAAACACTCGCTGTTGGTGAGCGTTTACCGCCGCAACGCATATTAGCTTACAAACTGGGAGTAAACCCTACCACTGTGTCACGCGCATACCGCCGCGCCGCAGAAAAAGGCTTAGTAGGCGGACAGATTGGCCGCGGTACTTATGTGCTTGCACAGTCTAATGTAGCGCTTTTCACTCGATGTCTTTCGCAACAGCAACAAGGCGTTATCGACTTATCGATCAATAAACTAGAATGCGACCCGCAATTACTCGCCATCAATAAAGCCATCAACCACGCCAACCTGTTTTTAGATGATGGTATCTATTACGAATACATGGGAAAAAGTTTAATTGAGCGCTACCAACTTGCCATCAGCCAATGGTTAAGGAGCTCGCGTCATATAACTTTCTCCCCTGAACAAATTTTGGCACTGCCAAGCTGCCAGTATGCGATCCACTTTATTTTCAGCCACCAGCTAAAGCGTGGCGATGTAGTGATTGTTGAACAATACACTGCACCGGGTATTATTACCGCTGCCAAGCAACATGGATTACGTCTATTTGGTTGCAAATGTGATGAACAAGGATTGATCCCCGAGGCCCTTGATTCCATCATCAAACAAACCAACAGCCACACTTTAATTACCGTCCCCTCTAATCAATCCCCAATGGGAGTCACCCAATCAGAGCAACGCCGTACAGCTTTAGCCAAAGTTATCATCGAACATAATTTACTGGTCATTGAAGAAGATATCTATGGTATGTTCGCCAAACCTGCGCCACTTTCCAAATACGCGCCAGAGAACTGTCTGTTGCTTTCAGGGTTTAGTAAATGTTTGAGTGGTGGCCATAAAGCATCATTTATTGCATCAAAACATCCTATATTGGCCAAGCTTGCCGAGCGGGTGATAGAGACTATTTGGTTAGTATCATCCAGTGCAGCCAGTCATATTATCACCGCCATCGAGAACCAATACCTCGATAAAGCAATCGCTCATGTCTCTAGCTCAAATGCCGAGAAAAACAGCATACTCGGTAAAATATTAGGCATTGAACTTAATTTAAGCAGCCCCCACCATTGGATTGCAAGCTCGGATGAGTTTATCCAGCAAGCGGCGAGCGCGGGGGTGATTTTAGCGCACAGCAATCACTTTGGCGTTGATAATAAAGACAGCCAAGTTCACTACCGAATTGGTGTCAATGGCATTAGTGTGGAGAAAGTAAAGCAAGCGGCGATAATTTTAGCGGGGGTTAAGGGATAAGTCGAATTGCAGCAATAATATATATTTCATTTGGCTACTCACGACTATTTCCACTGGTAATTTTTATCAACCGCTCGCAGGCAGCGCTTAATTCTCCGCTGTTATCAATACACAAAGCGTCGATATCGACGCTTGTTGATAGCTTTTTATGCCTTTGTAATCTCGCATCTATTTCCATTTCGCTCTCTCGGCCACGATTAATGAGACGCTGCTTTAAGGTCTGTGTATCTACATTGATGTAAATCACTATGAGTTTAGGATGTAATGCTTTTGCAGTGTCCAAATAGCCGCGTGAACCGTTTACTAATACATTGATACCTGCATTGAGCCATTGATCTATTTCAATACCTACGCCGTATTGGCAGTTATTAGCAGCCCAATGCATTTTGAATAGACCTTGGCTCTTTCTAGACTCGAATTCAGCTGAAGATAAAGCAATGTGGTTTTCGCCGCTAGCCGCTGCTGGGCGTGTGATGTAACGGTGAGCAATTAAGGTATTGCCCACAGTAGCGAGCTGCTCGCGCACAGCATTTAAGAGCGAATCTTTACCAGCGCCGGAGGCACCTATAATGTAGTAGAGAGTAGCGGGCATAGTGTGTGTTTCTCTCATTCGAGGTAGGTAAACTTTCGCCAGTTTTTTGCCATATGAGTTAGTTTATAGCTATACTAATTGGCAGTTATCATCAAAATATTTTTTGTATTAAGCCTGAATATTACCGACTTCTTATTGATTTTCCATGCCATCCACTTTCACATAAGCTTATCTCTACCGATATGTTATGTTATGTTAGCTTATCCCACTCTAGAACGACAAAGTTTAACATTTATAATTGTTAATTTTTGATGGCAATAAGTTAATTACTTACAGGGGATATTGAAAAACTACTTCACTCAACAATACGGCACGATAAAAGACTCTTCGAAATATCCTCAGCCATAAAACTCACTCAACTAAGTTGAAACGGCTTGAGTCTTTAGACCATTCAATCTTTCACTCACTTCCTTTCTATCTTCACTCGAAAAAACGTAAATCCCAATTTTAAGCTCTTTTACTTTCCCTTTACCTGTGACAATAATTTTACCGCGCTGAGTTTTTACGCTATCGACTTCTTCAAACAACATCTCTTTAGCACCAAACAAAGTGGGCGCAAAACTAAAACGATCTTCTTTAAAAACCAACACATTACGGTTGCGATTGAAAAAGCTTAGAGCCACAATAAATCCCCCCATCACCAACAACAATGAAGATTGCTCCACGGATATAAAATACGCTCCATAGGCAAACAGCAATCCGCCAGCCATTAACATAATATTTGCTTGCATAGCACTGAGCTTATAGTTTTTAGTCATTGAGTACCTCTCTACTTATTTTATCGCAAATCATTGCTAAAACAGCGTCTAATGAACACTTTTAAGCGCCGCTATTATATACAAGATCTTATGAGTTTTTACATTATTCTCTACTTCCCATCGCCGCGCCTGTAGAAAAGTTATGTAAAGTTAGTCTGCTTTTATACAAAAACATTATAGTATTGGGTTAAATAACGCAGGGAGAGCAACAATGAAAAATGATTTTCTCTATCTAACAGCAGCGCTAGGGCTGCTAACATGTTCTACACTGCTATCAGCAGCAGCACAGGACTATAAAATCGATGTATGGGCTGATAATTGGTTCAGCGCTTACATTAATGGAAAACCCTTACTTGAAGACGCTGTTTCAATCACAACTGAGCGCTCTTTTAATGCAGAAAGTACTCGATTTTCTGCCAGTACGCCTTTTATACTCTCTTTTATCGTTAAAGATTTTAAGCAAAATGACACAGGGCTTGAATACATCGGGTCAAGAAAACAGCAAATGGGTGATGGCGGTTTTATCACTCAGATTAAAGCACTCAAGAGCAATAAGGTCATGGCTACTTCTAATGCCAAGATGCGCTGTACTGTTATTCATAAAGCGCCATTAAGCAGTCAATGTACGACACAGAAAAACCCTATTGCAGGAAAAGGCGCTTGCAAATTCAGCACCTCAGCTGAGCCCAGCAATTGGAAGCTAGCAGCATTTGATGACAGTGCTTGGCCACAAGCTATTGAATACTCAGCCGCGGCTGTAAGACCTAAACATGGCTATGATAAAATCACTTGGGATTCAAAGGCGAAACTGATTTGGTCAGAAGATTTAGAAAAAGATAATACTTTGTTATGTCGTTTAGAAGTCACTGGTAATCATCAGGCAAGTACCACTAGTAACACCGACAATCATCAACATTCTCACTTCAAACACTTCTCTAATGTCGAAACCAGTATCTCTGGGAAATATCTGCAGATCGCCTCAAACGGCATTCCCGATCACAACATGATGGAGGGGATTACCAATTGGCAGCAACAAGTACCGCTGCCACAAAACTATACCGGTAATAATCGCTGGCAAATTCCTCTCAACCCGATACTTGCCGACTCGCCTATGTCATCCAAAGATCACTTTCATAAAGGCGCTGTGGCTATCGCTGTCAATGGTGTTCCCCTTTTTAACGCGCTCAATAATCGCGGTGAGTATGCCGCTGATATAGGCGAGTTGGACCACTGGGGCGGCCACAGTGGCAAAGCCGATGATTACCACTATCATTTAGCACCAGTGCACTTAGAGAACACTGTCGGTAAAGGCAATCCTATTGCCTATGCACTGGATGGCTTTCCTTTGTACGGTAAAACCCAAAAACCTTTGGATAAATATCTAGGGCGAGTCAATGAAGCTGGTAGCTATCAATACCATGCAGTGGACTACCCCCCCTATTACATCGCAGGCATGCGAGGTGTGGTGCAAACGGATTCTGCCGCCAATGCGCCAGAAGACCAGATTGTCCCCCAACCGCGATCACAGCCGATTAGAAGCAAAGACTACGGCCCGCTAAAAGGCGCCAGTATTACTAAATTCAATCGCACGAGCAAAAATGCTTTTGAACTTGAATACAAGCTCTTAAATAACACTAAATCCATTACATACAGTTGGAATGATCACGGTCACTATGTATTCACCTATGCCGACGGAAACAGCAGTGAAAAGATTGAAAAATACTCACTTAAACAACAGCCATTCTCTGCGACTTCGAACAAAAGGCCACTTAAGAAATTGCCTACAGGAACGAGCAAAGGGAGAAAGTTTTGTGGTGATAATATCTGCGATAATACTGAAAATAAAAACCGTTGCCCCGCGGATTGCCAAGATTGATAGTTACCGCCCTTTTAAGTAAGGGAATATTTCAATGTCTCTCTATGAAGTTTCCCCCTAATTACTTTAGTTAATAACTCTGCATTAGATCTTTATAATTATAGTGAATAGCACGTTAATATCCGAGCATTTGAGCCTCTTTGCCTTTAATAAATACCCTTCTAAAAACCGAGCACCCATTGCAAATTACCCGATACAAATGCTGTTGCGGCTGGCTTTCGTTTTATCATGCATGGTACTTGCGCTAAAATGAGTCGCTTTACTGCGCTATCTTGGCCAAAAAGTCGAGAGGCCGGAGCCAAAACTGGCTATGTTTGGCTATCACTCAACGACTAAGGAATTAAGAATGATCGAAAGAAAGCCCGGAATTTATGAGGGGAGAAATAAGTCTTCTGCCTATAAAGATTTAGTGTGGACGGTAGCAACTTCTGCAGATACCAGCCTCGATATTCAAGGCCAAACCAAACTAACACTAGCGACCATCCAAGAGAATCTAGTTGAGCTTGGTAGCGATAAAAGAAGCATAGTGTCCGCTCAGGTTTATATTGCCGATATGCAATCTAAAGCGCAGATGGATAGCGTATGGTGTGAGTTCTTCGGTGACGACCCGCAACACTGGCCGCAAAGAGCTTGCCTAGGTGTTGATCTTGAAGGGGATGTGCTCATTGAAATAACGGTGACAGCAGTGCGCATAGCTTGAGCCACTGGGCACTAAGTTAGCCGAGAGTTCTTAATCTTGTCCGTCGACTAGCCTCACTAGCTCACCTGCCAAATCTATTTTACTGGCGTTAACAGCGCTCTACCTGCAAAGTGCGCAGCAAGATTATCAACCACCAACTGCGCCATCGCGCCACGTGTTTCATGTGTACCGCTGGCGCAGTGCGGCTGTAATACAACATTTTCCATGTCTAATAATGCAGCGGGTACATTTGGCTCATCCACAAAGACATCCAGACCGGCTCCCGCTAATGCATTGGCTGAAAGCAATTCAACTAGGGCTTGCTCATCAACGACTGAGCCCCTTGATATATTAATAAAGTAGCTATCACTATTAAGCGCACTCAATACTTCTCTTGAAATTAACTGTTCAGTCTCTTTTCCTCCGGGAATAGCGGGTAACAAAATATCCACATCCTGCGCAAGGGTGATGAGGTTATCATAATACTTATATTCACTATGCTTTTTTTCAGTACGTCCGTAATAACTAATTTTCATCCCAAAAGCTTGCGCGCGTTTTGCAATAGCTTTCCCAATACGCCCTAAGCCCACAATACCTAGGTGTTTATTACGAATACTATGATTTAAAGGTGCCTGACCTTGATTTTGCCAATGACCATTCGATATCCACCGACTTCCCAAAGGTAGACGACGTACACACGCTAATATGAGCATTAATGCCATATCCGCTACATCATCAGTCAGTACATCTGGGGTATTTGTCACTGCAACGTTACGTGCTAGACAACGATCAACACATAACGTATCTAAGCCGACACTTGAGCAGACCACTATCTCTAAGCATGGTAATTGTGCGAGTAAGTCTTGGCTAAAACCCCCACCATGGGTAGTGATCACTGCGCGAATCTTATGGCTCACACGCTCAAGCATCGCTAACTTCCCAACATCATCGGCAAGATCATAGCGGTGAAGATTATATTTTTTAGCAAGTAATTCCATCTGCAATGGCTGATTCGGCCATATTACTAAGACATCCATTTTCTTATTCACACTGCTGCTCTGGCTGTTGATGAGGTCGATGTAATCTCTTTTGCTGGAGTTCATAGGGCTTGACCAATCCTCGCGAGAATTAATATTTAGTCCGACAGGCTCCTAGCGTACTTTTCATATAATCCATCCAGAGACATAGGCTTACAATAGTAATAGCCCTGTATGGTATTTACACCAATTTTTTTTAAAATATCTGCCTGTTCTTTGCGCTCGACTCCCTCCGCTGTGACAGAATAACCATTGGCCTGACAGACTGTTGTCAGTGACGATACGATTACATTCCCTTTGTCTTCTATACGATCAATCATACTTTTATCAATTTTTATGATATCTATGGGGTAATCTATCAGCTGAATAATTGAGGTATAGCCAGAGCCAAAATCGTCTAGCGCCAACTTAAAGCCAATTTTTTTCAGTAGTGATAAATTACTGCGTACTAGCTCAGTGACTTTAGTTGAGAAGGTTTCTGTTATTTCCAAAATGATGAAATTAGCATCAACATCGGTTTCCTTTAAAACATCGAGAAATGCCTTTATAAAGTCATGAGTGCCTAACTGAGCAGACGAAATGTTAATAGACACTTTGGCGTGTTCGCCTAATGCTTTTTTTAATTGCGGTATTTGTTCTAGCACTGATTTAAAGACCCACAGATCAATAGACTTGAAATAGCCTTTACGTTCAGCAAGCGGAATAAATTCATCCGCAGATACATGACCTAACTCAGGAGAGTGCCAACGGATTAGCGCCTCTGCCCCAATAGGTTTTTCAGAATGTATATCAATGATCGGCATATACAATAAATGAAACTCAGTAAAATCAATAGACCTTAACTGCATCTCTATTGCAAACTCGCGCTGCGCTTTTTTAGCCAAGGTCTGTGAGAAAAAGGCATATTGGTTTTTACCGTTCTTTTTCGCCTGATACATCGCCTTATCGGCGTTTACAATCAACTGACGCGGAGAATCACCATCTCTGGGATAGACAGAAATCCCAATGCTCGCCGACACCGGTAATTTTCCAATTTTAGAGTCAAAACCTCCCTGAAAAATGGACAACACCCTTAAAGCGATATGTTTAATGATGGCGTCATCTTCATAGTCGTATATCACCACACCAAATTCATCTCCCGCTAAACGAGACACATCGCAAACACGATCCATCACAATGTCTGTTGGCCTCACTACTGATCTTAAAGCGGTAGAAAATTCAATCAGAAATACATCACCTGCCTCATGCCCATATTTATCATTTACATGCTTGAAATTATCAATATCGATATACAGCAAAGAAATTTTTCGTATTTCCTCACTTCGAGTAATTAACCTTTCTAATAAATTATTAAACACATTCCGGTTATTTAGTTTGGTTAAATAATCAGTATTTATCATTATTTGACTGTCGTCATAGGAAGTCTTTAATTTTGAATACAACTCATAATAAGCCGTGTTTAATAAACTGATTTCATCTTTTCGTATCGCGGGCTCAGGAAAAGGCTTCCCTTGATTGACGTCAATTATCTTCTTTCTTAATGATAAAATGGGGTTAGTAACATTTTTACTGATAAAGTAGAGCAGCGAGAGCGAAATAACGATCACAAAAAAAATCGTATATATGAGTATTTTATTAAACAGTCCTTCTAGGTATTTTTTAACTTCTTCATCTAGATAGGTAATATTTATCCAATAACCTTCAAATATTTCTTCATTAACAGACAACCCATAATTACTTGATATACTTTTCGGCTTGTTTTTTATTTCGTATAAATTAACACTGTATCCTGCAGAGTTTAATTTCTTGGATATTTTTTCAAGTGATAATAAATCGAACATCACAACCACTGTTTTTGATTTAGAATAGTCTTTAGTCAGTGGTGCTTTCATAGTTAACGGGCTTAACACACGCGCGTTAATCAATTGTATTTTCCCGTTAATATTCAGGATTTTTTCCACAGATAGTTTTTGACTGGCACGCATTGTTTCAACATGCTGCAATAATGTACTGTTAGATATAGAGAAAGGATCGCCTTCAGAAGCGTAAAAATAACTCGTTTTTCCTTCTGTATTGATAACAGAAAGTACCAACATGCCAATTTCGTGCTGAGCCAAATCAGACACCATATTAGTCAGATTATTTTCTATAGAGTGTACTAAAAGCTCTTCATTTTCTTCGACAAATACCTTTCTAAGAAGAGGACTACTGATCAAAGAATACAAAAAAACATCTGAAAAATTAGCATAATAGTCGCTGATAAACTGCATGGTTTTTAACTGCAATGTTAAATTGATTCTCTCCTGCTTGAGAAAAGAGTTTTTCTCCAACTCATATACTAAGGCGCTGATAAACATCGAGCCAATAATGATAATAGGCACAATAATGAGCCAGATTCTATAATTCAATTTCATAGTTATTTATGCTCTAGTTGATAAACAATTCTATTACGCAATCGAATAGATTCATTGGTTAAAACTTGATACAACTCACTTTTTTTGGACATTTCAGCACTGGGGAACACCCTGTTATCGTCAAGAAACTCATCGCTTACATATTGCAGCGCTGAGATATTAGGTGTGGCTACCCATAACTCTTGTGCATTTAAAGCCGCTATTTTGGGACGGTTAATAAAGTTAATAAAAGCGGTGGCCACTTTTTTCTTGGTTGAAGATGACAAAATGCCAATACAATCTATCCAAATAGCGGTCCCCTCTTTTGGAACCACAAAATCCCACTGCGGCTTCGACTTGTCATTTTCAAGAGTCAATTGATCTCCACTATAGGCTAACGCTAAATAAATTCTGTCTTTATTCTTTGCTCTAGCATTATAGCTAACAACATATTCATAACTCAGTACTTGTTCTTTTTGCGCGACAAGCAACTTATAAGCCGCCTTTAAATCATCTATATTTTCAGTGTTAATAGATAATCCGAGTATTTTTAATGCAGGTACTAAGGTATCAAATAAATCTAACTGCATATTGATATGTTTTTGGTGTGCGCGAATTGGTGTTATCAAGCTAGTCCATGATGTCGGAGGCGGAATCACTTTATCTTTTCGATAGACAATACCCAGTGTTCCCCATAGATAGGGCATAGCGTATTGACCGCAGCTACCTCTCCACTTGCTGTCTAAATGATCTAGGCTATTTTGGAAGGCTTCAGTAATAGGAACTAAGTAATTGTTTTTACCAAACAATTTGGCGGATATAGAATTCATCAACACCAGATCAATGCCGCTCGTCGCTTGACTCGCAATTAGCTCATCCCGCTCATTATCTCTGTCGAACACTAGCACTTCGACAGTATGTCCCGTTTCTGATTCGAACTGATCAATAACCGTTTGCGAGATATAGTCATCCCAATTATAGAATACTAAATTATCAGCAAAGGAATAATTGGCGACGCTAATTATTCCACAATAAAACAATCCATAAATAATTTTATACATGAGCATCCTTTCCCTTAAATAAAACAGCAAGAGCAAGTGCCATTATTATAAAAGAGTGTCGACTAAAGCGTATATAATTCCTTTTCTTATATCGCTCCTTTTAATGATAACCGGGTATATTGATAACGATTACCATTTGCACCAAATATCCTAAAAATAGTAACCACCGTTTTTTATCTCATATATTTGGCCAGTAAATAATAACGATTCGGCCCGTCATATGCGCCACTTAATAAATGATCAAGACTATAATACAGTTAAGATTCTGGAAACACAGGGCAGGTAAGTCCGCAATTTTATCCAAGCCATTGAGGTTATTTAGCGCTTATACTGTGGTTACTTTTTTAACGGTACGTGATGATGAAACAGTCCAATCAATTTCAGTACGCCAAAAGCCAGCAGTTGGAAAAAATTACAGTTTTACAAGCAACTATGCGTGATTTTTCTTACGGTAAACACGCCCATGAAGAGTACTCGTTTGGTGTGACTTTGACTGGACGTCAAGATTTTTTTGCCAGTGGCGTATTCTATCGCAGTTTACCGGGCAACATACTTGTCTTTAACCCAGGCGAAGTTCACGATGGCCAATCAGGGATTGACGACGCATTGCACTATAAAATGCTCTACATACACCCTGAGCAGCTTGAACCTATGCTTAAGTGCGCCGGTATTCAAAACTATAAAAATTTTAAAATACCCCAAACATTATTTGACGATAAAGTGTTGCGCACTCATTTGCTCAATATGGCACAGCTGATTGATGAAAATGACAGCAATAGACTACAACAAGAGTGCACGCTGTATCAGATAGCACACACTCTGGCGAATAAACGAGGTATCGATCATGCAAATGATTCTCCAATGAAAGCAGATACTTTATTACTGCGCGCTAGAGATTTCATTCACGACAATATACATCAGACAACAACTCTTGATGATATTAGCCGACACGCTCACCTTTCTAAATATCATTTTTTGCGCCTATTCCGCCAACATTTTGGAATGACTCCCCATCAATATGTTCTGAACTGTCGCCTCAATCTTGCCCGTAATGAGCTTGAAAATGGCGCCACTTTAGATGATTTAGTTTTCAAATATGGCTTTAGTGATTTAAGTCACTTTAACCGGCGCTTCAAGCCAGTGTTTGGCGTCACTCCCAAACAATATCAACAGCTCTGTCTTAGCTAGTCTTTTCCATTTTTAAATTAACTTTAATACTTCCAGGAGACTCCACATGGTTGAAATACTCGCGTTCGCCTTTGGTATTATGTATACCCCAGGTCCAGTTAACCTAATCAGTTTAAGCGCAGGTTTAAATGGGCAGATACGTTCAACATTGCGCTTTTGTGCCGGTGTAGGCTGCGCTATGCTGGTGCTTCTACTCATATTTGGATACACAGGTGCGCTTTTAATAAACAAAGATTATCAGCTATTTATCAGCGCTTTTGGCTGTCTCTATATTTGTTATTTAGCGTTACAGATAACGATATCAAGCTTCAAACCCACCCAGAAAAATGCAACAACTGATCAATTATTAAATTTCAAATCGGGCTTTGTTATGCAGCTTCTTAACCCTAAAGCGCTGGTGGTTATTTTGCCGATTGTCACAGTACAATTCCCAGCGGTTCAAATTTCAGGATTTGCGATTATTATTTGGTCAATACTACTCGCAAGCTTGGCTTTTGGTGCACCTAGCAGTTATTTGTTAATAGGTAGTAAACTTGGAAAATTCATTCACGTACCTCGCTACTTTCAATTGTTTAATCTATGTATGTCTCTGCTACTTTTCTATGTCGCTTTTGATATTGGCTACCACCACATTTTCATGAAGTGGGGTGTATAACGATTATCTCGCAGAGTATTGAGCGCTACCTTAAACGATGTAATAGGATTTATCTTTTTAAGGTAATGCTCATGTTTCTAGTTTGCACTTATCAACAATGCAAACATCTACCTTAACCCTATAAATCGTCTGTGTATCTGCTATTATCGCTACTTTTTGGAACACTCCTTTGAAACTCTCCACGCACGTTAATTTCATCAAACCTATCGTCATCTTTTTATGCCTGTCTTTTTGCTCCGTGTTACTCGCTCAAACTAAGAACGCAATAGACCTTGAAGCAGTCATGAAACAAATGCGTTTTGAATACAACCAAGCAATGAAAAGCGATTCAACAGCCGTTTTTAATAAACATCTCAATGAATTTAAAAAACAGCTAGGCATCGCTCAGCAGTTCCCGTTCAATGAGCAAAGGATTGTAAAGGCAACACAAGGCCTTGATAAAGTCGCTAGAGTGGTCAATCAATTGAACAAGCCGGCCACTCTCGATGCACTCAACAACGCGAAACAGCAGTTAGCTGTCATCGATGATTTAAAAAAAGAGTACCACGATAAAAAGCCTAGTTTATGGGAGAGGTTTTACGAGATGATTTTTGGGGCGGATGAGAATAATCCGCCATTGATATTACTAGATTAAGACTTAGAAAGTAGCGAACAAGTCCGCAAACACCCAACTTGCGGGGCGTTTTGGACTTTTTCGCCGCTGTATTTAGAACTTGTAAATTTGACCGGCCGGAGCGATTAGTAAGCAGCTGTCACTGAAAACTCTACCAACAAATCGGGTCTTGCCATGCGTGCTTCAACACAAGCGCGCGCAGGTTTTTCATAATCTGCCACCCATGCATCCCATACTTCATTCATGGCCGCAAAGTCTTTCATATCGCGGATATAAATAGTCACTGACAACAGCTGATCTCTGTTACTGCCGGCTTGGGCCAACAAATCATCGACCTTAGCCAAACAGCGATGTGTTTGCTCTGTTATATCCCAAGCGGGGTCGCACGCTGTTTGGCCACATAAATACACTGTATTGTTGTGTTTAACGATACGGCTCATACGCTGCGTTGAATCTATACGCTCTATGCTCATTTTAATCTTCTTTGTTCAAGTTGGTTTCTAATACAGCCATCCGCACTTCTAGTGCTTCTACTTTCTCACGTGTTCTCATTAGTACTGCTGATTGAGCTTCAAACTCATCTCTTGTCACTAAATCAAGTTTTGACAAGGCGCTTTGCATCAAGCTTTTAAACTGATCTTGACCTGGTAACTCAGCACCTTTTGGTAAATTACTCATCAGTGATGAGAACTGCTGAGAAATCCCTTCAATTATTTTTTCATTCATGACTAAGAGTCCTATTAATTTCACAAAATTGAAAATCGATTGCTCGGCAGTATAACACACGCACTACAGGCCTTAAGAGAGATTTCAACCTAAATCCGGCTGTTGGACACCTTTTTATACGCCGGAAAATCACGTCGTAGCAAGGCACGGATTGTAAAAAAGCCTCTGATGATTTAGTACCAAAATCATCTCTAGTAAATGGTTGTTCCCTTTACAACTTTCCATAAAAAGAAAGTGTAACACCGCTATGAATTGATTTAACAAGTATAAATAGGTGTAGCGCCTTCACTCTATCGGAGAAAATTGATGTAACAGTATTTTACTTATTGCTCATAAGCTTGATGCTAATCCATAGCGGCTAACTGCCGAATTTAGGCTCAATTCAGTCCCGTTTTAAACGCCAGCAAAACTCTCCTCGCACTGTTTTGGAGCACCACTTAACGACAAGCTAACCAAAATAGCGCAATGGGCATTTTTTAAGCCCTAAAGATCAGCAATTTTCAAACAGAAAATTGTTGGCATAAATTTCGCTATATTAAGATTATTAATAAAAACACTCATTTTAACTACTGGAGAATACTATGGAGTCAATCGTTGGCAATTTAAATGCTGACCTCACTCAACTTAAGTACGCATTAGATACTTTTTACTTTCTAATATGCGGTGCTTTAGTGATGTGGATGGCAGCGGGTTTCGCTATGCTAGAAGCGGGTTTAGTGAGAGCAAAGAACACAACAGAGATACTCACCAAAAACATCGCTTTGTATGCTATTGCCTGTACCATGTACTTGCTAGTCGGTTATGAAATCATGTACAGCTCCGAAGAAGCGGGCATTATTCCAAGCCTTGGTTTCTTGATCGGCAGTGAAAATGAAGTAGCCGCAGTGACAGCTGGCGGTGATGATGCTCCTTACTACTCTGCTCGTTCTGACTTTTTCTTCCAAGTGGTATTTGTTGCCACTGCAATGTCGATTGTTTCTGGTGCTGTTGCTGAACGCATGAAGCTTACTGCATTCTTACTCTTCACTGTTGTTATGACAGGCTTCATCTACCCCGTCAGCGGGTACTGGACTTGGGGCAGCGGTTTCCTTAGCGAAGCAGGTTTCTCTGATTTTGCAGGCTCTGGTATCGTGCACATGGCAGGTGCTGCTGCAGCCTTTGCGGGTGTATTACTGCTAGGTGCTCGTAAAGGTAAATATGGCGCAAACGGAAAAATAAATGCCATTCCTGGTGCAAACTTGCCACTGGCTACACTAGGTACATTCATTCTTTGGTTAGGCTGGTTCGGGTTCAACGGCGGTTCTGAGTTGAAACTTTCAGATGTCGGCGAAGCGAATGCTGTTGCACAGATCTTTGTTAACACTAACGCAGCTGCTGCCGGCGGTGTTATTGCAGCCCTTTTTGTAGCACGTGTACTCTTTAACAAAACTGATTTAACCATGATGCTTAACGGCGCATTGGCCGGTCTAGTGGCTATCACTGCCGATCCACTGTCACCCGATGCACTAAGCTCTTGTGTGATTGGTGCTATCGGCGGCGTATTAGTTGTCTTTTCTATCCTAGCGCTAGATAAGCTGCGTATTGATGATCCTGTAGGGGCTATCTCTGTTCACGGTGTTGTTGGTATTTGGGGGCTTCTAGCTGTTCCACTGAACAATGGCGATGCATCTTTGGGTGCACAGCTTTACGGAATCGCAGTGATCTTCGCATGGAGCTTCGGTGCCAGCTTAGTGATTTGGAAGATCCTACAGGTAACTATCGGAATCCGTGTGACTGAAGAAGAAGAGTTCCTAGGTAGCGACATTGTTGAATGTGGTATGGATGCATACCCTGAATTCAAAAGCTAAATTATCCGCAACTTTTCGGCTCCGGCCGTTAAGTTTGCAATTAATGGGTCACAGCTTGTGTTAATCACATGAAAGTCTCTATAATCATCGCACTTTTATGTTTATACAGACACTGCAATAAACGTGGCCCACTCTAAAAAGGAGAGAATCATGAAATTAGTCACAGCTGTGATTAAGCCATTCAAACTTGACGATGTGCGTGAAGCACTTTCAGAAATTGGCATCCAAGGTATTACAGTTACTGAAGTTAAAGGCTTCGGACGTCAAAAAGGCCACACTGAACTTTACCGTGGTGCTGAGTACGTGGTCGACTTTTTACCTAAAGTAAAGTTAGAAGTGGCTATTGATGATGGCATGCTTGATCAAGTAATCGAAGCCATCACTAACACTGCCAACACAGGTAAGATTGGTGACGGTAAGATTTTCGTATCACCCCTTGAGCAAATCATCCGTATCCGTACCGGAGAGACTGGATCTGACGCTGTTTAATTTAGCGCCGGATCAAAAAAGCCGCTGATATCAGCGGCTTTTTTATCTGCAGAATGTAAGATATAGCAGGAAATTTACTTAAAATAAATTAATCTAAAATTCATAATATAGTAATTTTAGACTACCTAGTTTTATGATCAAAAAATAATGTGCACTCTAGAACTGTGGCAATCTCGTATTTCTAAAAATTAAACACTTTCATTCCAGACGATACATTCAGATTGTAATATATTCATAGATAAATCAATTCAATACAAAACCTTCTTCGTTCCAACCCTTGGGATTATTTAATATTTTGCGAACAAAATAGTCAGTAGATTTTATTTTGTTAAAAGTAGTCTAGGATAAACTCTTATTTACATATATTAATTTTGCGTTAATAATTCAGTTAATAAAGGCGTATCGGATTGTCTTTATTTCATAAGGCAATTTTTTAATAACTGTTTGCGCGTAGCTGTTCATTTATGGGGAACGTAAAGTCAATAAAACATCATTAATAACTGTGGTTTAGTAACGTCCAGGTCTGTTGGCAGTACAGGACAAGAACAGACGATAACAACTCAATGGCATGATGACTTTAATTCACCTGCAAAGATTACCGAACCCGCTCGTATTATTGATTATATTTACAATGAAAAGGGCACTTAAAGCCCGTGGACGTAATTGAGAATAGATAAATGAACATATCAGGAAATAGCGATCAGATATTGTCTTTTGACATACAAGTGAAATCCACTCGTGGTGGATCTGTAACAAATAAACATCAATTTACCTTGACCCCATTGATTTGACCCCATTGATTTAAAAACAATCAAAATAGGATAATACAATGAACAGTGCAACAATTAGGTGTCAAGCCTTCAGTTTTTTAAAAGGTAGTACTCTCCTCTTACTTTTAGTACTTTTACCTGTAGAAAAAGCAAAGGCCAGCACAGAATGTATTATATACCATGACCTGAGACATTTTAACGACATGTGTATCTATCAACAGCATTTTTCCTATCATCCTTCTCCTGAAGCGGCACACACTGCCTGCATGGCTGTCCAATCAACAGTAACTGAAAAGAACTACATTAGAAAATATTGTCTAGACGTACCTTTAGAAGAAATTCAAAATTATTCTGGGTTTGTTTTTAGATATGCCAAAGCAATCGAATATCCAAAACACGTACCTTGGCAACCTGATAATTTCATTTGGCGTGTAGAACAAAGACATCTATTTTGGGTAAAATCTAATTGCCCAATTGGCCAAACACTTGATCCTCAACTTGGATGTATATTAACTAATTCTGCTAAAGAATCTGGCAATAATAATTCCTGTACAGGCAACCCCATTAGCATCACATCAGGAAACAAGTTCCAACAAGAAAGTATTATCTCTTCATCACAGAACCCTCATTTCAATATCAATTTATTTTACAACAGCTTGCTAGAGAACTGGACACAACCTTACTCCCAATCGGTAAAAGTGGCACCCGAGGGGCCGGTTCTCATGGAAGTACAAAATTCTGATGGTAAGACCTATGTATTTGAATCGATAAATGGTAATTGGGCAAGTGATCTTGATGTCACGGCAAAGTTAGAGTCTGTAACCTTAGATGATTCATCAGACGGCTGGCAACTTACTCTAAAAGACAACACTGTTGAGACTTATTCTGCTTCTGGTCGATTATTATCAATTAGCAAGTTAGGAAAGC
>Ga0209291_1000670_pt1 | contig 32300 bp, 32 predicted proteins | sample GOMGulsemesocosm_FD_184633 | JGI IMG/M metagenome (GOLD analysis project Ga0209291, IMG submission 184633) | Methane-oxidizing microbial communities from mesocosms in the Gulf of Mexico - GOM9B Gulf of Mexico (SPAdes) (version 2) | ecosystem: Environmental > Aquatic > Marine > Cold seeps...
TGCTCAATATGATTGAAACCGCTATTGAATTGTTTCCAAACACGAGAGTTAAGGCTGTTGTCGGTGGATTTCATTTGGTCGGACTGCCTTTATTTAATAGTATTGGCGGAACAAAGAAAGACATTGAGGCAATTGGTGAAACCATGCTCACTTATCCAATAGATAAGCTCTATACTGGCCATTGCACAGGTATGAAAGCCTATGAAATATTAAAAGGTGTGCTTGGTGATTCCCTTGAGTACTTCCCAACAGGACGCAGCGTAATTATTTGACTTAACAGGCCGATGAGATCCTCTCCATAAAATTATGAAGAGGAGAAGGACTATAGTATCAATCTAAAAGACCTAATAACAAGGCCGCAGCTGCTGTTTGTAAAGCTTCATCATCATCTTTAGCGTTTTTAATCACACCGACTTCTTGTAAAGAATGTGGATTATTACCTTTATACACCTTGCCCCACTTAACACTATAGCTAGTAGAGCTCGCACATTCGTATCGACCTACTTCTTGACCAAAAACATCATAAATTTTGTGCCATTTAGCACTGTAACCTGTTGTTGATTCATTTTCCCATTTTCCAACTTCGTTTGAATCTTTGTACACTTTTCCCCATCTAGCACTGTAACCTGTTGTTGATTGACTTTCGCATTGTCCAACTTCGGTTGAACCTTTGTACACTTTGCCCCATTTGCCACTGTAACTAGTAGAATGTGCAGTTTCAAAGACCCCTACCATTTCTGAGTAACCTGAATCACTTTTGTAAATATCAGCCATTTAATCATCCTTAATTTTAGTGAGAATATCTAACGTGCTGAATATATCACGAAGAATAATGCCTAACCTATTGATTATATGACTAAGATTGAAAAATGTGATTCAACATCAGTTAGCTGGATTTTTTGTCCTTATATACCTAATTTACTGGGTACACTATTTTCATAAGGTTAGAATAGATGGATTTGGGTTACATGATAGGGTATAGCAATTATTAGCGCTCGAGTAAGGACAGCTTATTTTCGACGCCATCCCATACGTCAGCATCTGCTGGTGGCTCGCATTTATCCGTGATTACAGGCCATAGTTCAGAGAGCTCTTCATTTAATTCGATAAATATCTCTTGATCTTCAGGCACTTCATCTTCTTGGAAAATTGCATCGACAGGACATTCTGGTACGCAAAGTCCACAATCAATACAGGCTATCGGATCTATGACTAGAAAGTTTGGTCCTTCATGAAAGGCATCAGCAGGGCATACAGGGACACAATCACCATGTTTACATTTAATACAGTTTTCGGTTACGACAAAAGCCATGATGCTTGTTCCTCAATTTTCAAAGTGCTGGCATTATACGTAAGCACGACTTAAAAGCAATTAACATCCTATAAAGGCAGTAAAAGAGGCTTGAAAAACAACCTAATTTCAAATAATAAAATGCATATTTATTAATAATAACGTAAAATACCCGCCCTAAGATTTTAGTTTTCTGGCTAGTGCTCTAACAGCGCGATGCACTTTGATATTTGGATAATTTTCTATGTTACGTTTAACCGATGTAAAACTTCCGCTAGATCATGATGATCAAGCTATTAATGAATATATTTTACAGAGATTGTCACTTCAACCTGAACAATTGATTGAATATACTGTTTTTCGTCGTGGTTATGATGCACGTAAACGTGATGTGATTATCTTAATGTACACATTAGATATTACGTTGGCTGATAGCGTAGATGAGCAAACGCTTCTGGCTAAGTTTGAAAAAGATCAACATGTTCGTATTACCCCTGATATGGAATACAAATTTGTTGCTGAAAAAACAGAAGAGCTAGAGCAGCGTCCTGTTGTCATTGGCTTTGGCCCATGTGGTTTATTTACTGCGCTAATTCTTGCTCAAATGGGATTAAAACCAATTGTACTTGAACGTGGTAAAGAAGTTCGTGAAAGAACGAAGGATACATTCGGATTTTGGCGTAAGCGTGAATTAAACCCTGAATCGAATGTTCAATTTGGTGAAGGCGGTGCGGGGACATTCTCTGACGGTAAACTGTATAGCCAAGTTAAAGATCCTAAATTTCATGCTCGTAAGATCTTAACTGAATTTGTTAAAGCAGGCGCACCTGAAGAGATCATGTATTTAAGTAAGCCACACATTGGCACATTTAAACTGGTTACTATGATTGAGCGTATGCGAAAAGATATCATTGCGCTAGGCGGTGAAATTCGTTTTAGTGCTCGTGTTGATGATATTTTAATTGAAAATGATCAAGTTACAGGTGTTGAACTTGCTGGTGGCGAAATTATTGAAACAAACCATGTTTCTCTGGCTATTGGCCACAGTGCGCGTGATACATTCGAAATGCTACAAAAACGTGGTGTTTATCTAGAAGCTAAACCTTTCTCAATAGGTTTCCGTATTGAACATAAACAATCAGCAATAGATAAAGCTCGATTCGGTAAAAATGCGGGTAACCCACTACTAGGTTCAGCCGATTATAAACTTGTTCATCATTGTAAGAATGGCCGTTCAGTTTATAGCTTCTGCATGTGTCCAGGCGGCACTGTTGTTGCTGCAACGTCAGAAGAGGGTCACGTTGTTACCAATGGTATGAGCCAATATTCACGAAATGAAATGAATGCGAACAGCGCTATCGTTGTTGGTATCACACCAGAAGATTACCCAGGTAACCCATTGGCAGGTATAGACTTACAGCGTAAGTGGGAAAGAAATGCGTTTGTTATTGGTGGTAGCAACTACGACGCTCCAGGACAAACTGTAGGTGATTTCCTTACTGGTCGTGGCGAAGGTGAGTTTGGTGATGTGGTTCCTTCATACAAGCCAGGTCTTAAATTCACAGACTTAAGCAAAACTCTTCCTCCGTTTGCTGTTGCAGCTATTCGTGAAGCCATTCCTGCTTTTGAAAAGAAAATTAAAGGTTTCTCTTCGAAAGACGCAACACTAACGGGTGTTGAAACTCGTACATCATCGCCTGTAAGTATTAAACGTGGTCGTGATTTCCAAAGTGTTAGCACGAAAGGCTTATATCCTGCTGGTGAAGGTGCTGGTTATGCTGGTGGCATTTTATCTGCGGGCATAGATGGCATTAAAGTAGCGGAAGCAATGGCGCTTTCTATGCTTGTAAAAGAAGCTTAATTACTTATTTAGTGAGTTTAAATAAGTTTTAGAAAATCGGTATTAAAAAAGGAGAGCTAATTAGCTCTCCTTTTTCATTTTAACGTTTTAATCAATCTGCGATTTGATACCCGCAGGTATTAGTCGATAAGATTATAATCGTTACGTAATATTTCAATGATTTCAGCTTTCGGATTATCAGATAAAATAATCTTTTCGCCAGTGATCTTCTCTGCGATATTCAAATAAGTTTCAGAAACAGACATTAATACAGATGTCGGTAATACATTATGTTCAGCAAGCGCTAAACGTTCATCCATTCTGTTTTTATTGAGTAAAATATCTGGCTCAGGGAAGTGGTTAAGTAATAACTGACGGAAACCTTCTTTTGAGTTTTCAACCACATCACCTTCACGGAAAGCGGCTGCATCCCAAATACGTGATGAATCCGGTGTACCAACTTCATCCATATAGATAAGCTTGTCTTGACCTTTACTGTCTGTTACATAGCCAAATTCGAATTTAGTATCAACAAACATTTGGTCAACATCCGCTAATGCATCACTGATTACGTTAAAGCCTTCTTTTAGTAACTTTTCGTAGTAAGTAATATCATCAGGCGATTTGAAGTTAAATGCTTCGTAGTTATCTGAAATGTTTTTGCGAGTGATATTAACATCATCGACAGCTGGAACACCTGGAATGCCTTCTAAAATACCTTTAGTTGACGGTGTAATGAGTAGCTCTGGTAATTTTTGGTCTTTAGTTAAACCTTCAGGTAGTTCAATACCACAGAAATTACGCTCGCCTTGACTATAAGCGCGCCACATAGAACCTGTGATGTATTGGCGGCAAATAGCTTCAATCATTACTGGTCTGGCTTTTTGAACGATCCAAATGAATGGGTGAGGGATATCAAGAATATGGCTATCAGCTAAACCGTTTTCACGGAAAGACTTAAACCAATGGTTTGAAATTGCGTTTAACGCCGCACCTTTCCCAGGTACACCGCGCATGCCGCCTTCACCGTGCCAAATGCATTCAAAGGCAGAGATACGGTCACTAATAACCATAATTGCAAGTGGTGCATCCGCCGCTACATCGTAACCTTTTTCTTCGATCAAGCGACGACTGTCAGCTTCAGTTAACCAGTAAACAGAACGCACTTTACCGCTGTGAACAGGTTTATCTGTACGGATCGGTAAATCATTGTTTACAGCTAATACTTTATCAGCAAGACTCATTGTTAACTATCCTTATTGAGTTTAATCGTTTAAATAAAACTTACACCTAAGTAACTTGGAAGAGTTTCTTTCATTTTCCCTGAAGGCTCTTCCAAGTTACTTTGGACTAATTTAGCTAGATTCGAGGTGTTGCTGTCGATTTGACGGCGATTTTACCAGATGTGGAGAGTGATGCCACTATTACTGATTAATTTTGTTAAAAAGAACAAACTATAAGGAGGTGACTTTCTAAAATAGGGTCGAAAAATAACCATAAACTCGATTTTATAAAACATCAATTTGATTATTACGACGAGTGATGATATTAAATGCTGTCTTATAAAACTATATGGAAACTTGTTTGTGATAGAGCAATATTTTTTATCGGGTGGCGCTTTAGCCAAGGTCATCGATGGCTATACCGCTCGTCAACCACAAATAGATATGGCAAAAGCCATTAATTCAGTGATCACAAACAAGGGAAGTTTAATCGTTGAAGCTGAAACGGGGACTGGTAAAACGTTTGCCTATCTAATACCAGCATTGATTAATGATAAAACAACAATTATAAGTACGGGTAGTAAAAATCTTCAAGAGCAATTATTCAATCGCGATTTACCCTTTATTATTGATGCATTAAACAGCAAAGCTAAAACGGCACTACTAAAAGGACGTAATAACTATTTGTGTACAGACCGTTTAGCTCGTTTAGGGCGAGAAACTCAATATCAAAATCAAACTATATTAAGTGATTATGTTAAAGTAAAGGGTTGGTCCAATATCACTATTAGCGGTGATATGAGTTCAGTGCCGGGTCTTAAAGACGACGCTGAAATTTTACCCTTAGTTACCTCTACTAATGATAATTGCTTAGGGCGAGATTGTCCTGACTATGACGATTGTTTTTTAGTCAAAGCGCGCCGTAAGGCGCTTGAAGCGGATGTAGTGGTTGTTAATCATCATTTATACTTTGCTGATTTGAATGTTAAAGACTCAGGGTTTGGTCGACTCTTACCAGACGCTGATGTGATTGTTTTTGATGAAGCTCACCAAGTACCAGATATTGCTTCAGAGTATTTTGGTAAAAGAATCACCAGTAAACAGATACAAGCACTTTGTAAAGATGTGCAGTATTTAGGGCGAACAGATCTTAAGGACTCAATACAAGTAACTAAAGCTGCGAATGGTTTAGCGAATGCTACGCAAGATTTAAGATTGAGTTTTTCGATGGAATCTGGACGTGGAAATTGGCGGCATTTATTCACTCAACAAGCGGTAATGAAAACGATTATACGCTTTCAAGATCAACTCGACTTCATATATGAAGTGATCAAGCTTAATCTTGGTCGAACGGAACTTGTCGATCAATGCTTTGATCGCGTGGTGGAAATTAAAGCAACATTTCAACAAATAATGGCGGTTAATAATACTGGCGAGAGCTATTGGTATGAATGCACTAAGCGAAACTTTACTTTAAATATAACGCCACTTAATATTGCAGAACGTTTTAGCGCTGAACAAGAAAAAAGCAAATCAACCTGGATTTTTACTTCTGCGACATTAGCTGTCGATAATGGTTTCTCACATTATCGCCAACAAATGGGACTCGCAGATGCGAAAGAGTTAATTCTAGCAAGCCCATTTGATTATCACAACCAGGCAATGTTGTGCGTACCGCGTAATATACCTGAGCCAAATGATCCAAATATAGCCCGTATACTGGTTGAAAAATTAGCACCTATTATTATAGCCAATAAAGGTCGCTGTTTTTTCTTATGCACAAGTCATTACATGATTAGGCAAGTAGCGAGTTTATTACAACAACAGCTGACTATGCCGATCTTTGTCCAAGGACAAGATAATAAACAAGTCTTACTCGACCAATTTATTGAGCACGGTAATGCGTTACTGATTGGGACATACTCGTTCTGGGAAGGTATCGATGTACGTGGGCAAACATTAAGCTGTGTTATTATTGATAAATTGCCTTTTGCGTCACCAGATGATCCTCTTTTACAAGCGCGTATTGAAGATTGCCAGCGTAAAGGTGAAGATCCTTTCTCTGCATTGCAAATACCAAAGGCTGTTATTAATTTAAAGCAAGGAGTAGGGCGTTTAATCCGTGATGTCAAAGACACGGGATGTGTTATTATTTGTGATACACGTATCGTCTCTCGTGGATATGGCGCAACGTTTATCAATAGCTTACCCGATATGCCACGAACCAGAGATATAAATAGCGTTTTATCTTTTATTAAGAAAACTAACAATTAGAAAGTGAATTTTATGAGTAATATTTTAGCACTAGATACATCAACAGAAAATTGTTCTGCCGCATTGAGCATTAACGGCCAGGTATTAGTGAGAGAGCTAGAAAGCCCACGCGAGCACACTAAGCGTATATTGCCTATGGTCGATAGCTTATTGACTGAAGCAGGGGTTAAATTAAAAGATTTAGATGCACTCGCATTTGGTCGTGGACCAGGCAGCTTTACCGGTGTTCGTATTGGGACGGGGATTGCGCAAGGTTTAGCATTTGGTGCTGATTTACCAATGCTACCAATTTCAACCCTGGCAGCGATGGCGCAAGGTGCTCATCGTTTACACAATGTAACTGACGTATTACCGGCAATTGATGCACGTATGGGCGAAATATACTTTGCTCATTACAAGCTCAATGGAGCTGGCGTAATGACATTAGTTGATAAAGAAATTGTAGTTACGCCAGATCAGCTATTGGCTGATTTTAATAAATCAGAAACTGCATTCCATACGCTTGGAACGGGTTGGTCTACCTATGCTGAACAACTTGCTGATTTAAGCGTTGCTCAACTAACAGCATGTGAAGGTATACAGTTCCCAAGTTCACAAGATATGCTCATTATTGCAGCGGCTGAATTCGAACAAGGGAATGCGGTTTCAGTTGAAGATGCTATGCCTGTTTATGTTCGCGATACAGTAACCTGGAAAAAACTACCGGGTAGAGAGTAAATTCTAATGAATAGCTTTAGTATAGAGGTCAATGGTAAAACTATTGCTGGTTTACGCTATGGTGATAAGTCTAAACCTATTTTACTGGCTGTTCATGGGTGGTTAGACAATGCTGCAAGCTTTATTCCTCTTGTTGAAGAACTAAAGCGTAATTTAGATGATGGCTCATTACCCTATCAATTGATTGCGATAGATTTACCCGGTCATGGTCATTCTGATCATAAGAGAGGTCATTACAATTTCATTGAATGGGTAGAGGATCTTTATCAAATAATTAAAACACAGCATTGGGGCATCGTCAGTATAGTTGGGCACTCAATGGGCGCAATGATAAGTTCCATTTTTGCAGCGACATTTCCAGAACTTGTTAATCGTTTGATACTAATCGAAGGGTTGGGCGCAATTTCAGCAGAAGCTGAACAAACAGTAAACCTATTGCGCAAAGGGATAGAAAGTCGTTATAATTACCACCAAAGTGTTACTTGTGGTGCTAATGCTTTCACATTGGAAAAAGTCGTTAAAGCACGTTGTTTTGTTTCTGATTTGACGGAGCAAAATGCTGTATTGATATGTAGAAGAAATTTAATTATTAATACAGAAAAAATAACATGGCGATCTGATCCTAAGCTAAAACTGCGATCTTTGGTTAGGTTGACAGAGCCTCAGGTTATTGATGTTTTATCATCTATATCAACAAGGTGCCTGATTATTGTTGGTGATAAAGGTTATCCTTTAATTGTTGAGAAATTGAAGTTAGACATATTTAATAAAGAAAATTTTGATATTTTGACACTTACCGGTGGGCATCATGTTCATATGGATAATGCTGTCGAAACTGCAAGTGCGATCGTTAAATTTGTTGATAAATTAAAATAATAGTTTATTTAATCGATAAAAATAGAGTTTATATTATCTAATTCTAAATAATGAAGATTTAAATAAGCGTCTAATATAGATATTTCATTTGTTAATTGAGTGTTAATCAATTAAGATCTGTTCACAATAAATAATTTCATCAATAGCGGCTAAATATTATAAATGGATTAATAATACTTAGTCGTTTTGTTAAATTAATAAGTTAAATAAAAAGGAGTGGTAAGGTGGAAAAGGTTTGGTTAAATAGATACCCGGAAAATGTCCCCGCAGAAATTGACTTTGGTTCATTTCGTTCTTTGAACGATATATTCGATCAAACAGTTCAACAATTTGGTAACAACCCTGCATATGTAAATATGGGTTGTTCATTAACTTATGGTGAAATCGAAGAAAAATCTCGTGCTTTTGCAGCTTACCTTCAAAACGAGCTTAAATTAAATAAAGGCGACCGTGTCGCGTTAATGATGCCAAACTTACTTCAATACCCAATTGCCTTATTTGGTGTATTGCGTGCGGGTTTGGTGATTGTTAATGTAAATCCTTTATATACACCGCGTGAATTAAAACATCAGTTAAACGATTCTGGTGCCAAAGCAATTGTTATTATCTCAAACTTTGCAAGCGTTTTGGAAAAGGTGATTAAAGACTCACCAGTTGAACATGTAATTTTGACGCAGTTGGGAGATCTGTTCTCACCTGTTAAAGGTACTATCACAAACTTAGTTGTTAAGTACGTGAAGAAAATGGTTCCTAAGTTCAACTTACCAAATGCGATCCCATTCAATCGTGTGTTGAATAAAGGTCGTTCAATGAAGTTTACCAAAGTTGAAACTGGCTTTGATGATATTGCCTTTCTTCAGTATACAGGTGGTACTACAGGTGTATCTAAAGGTGCAGTATTAACGCACAAAAATATGCTTGCAAATGTATTACAGGCAGAAGGTGCATACGGTAGTATTATTGACCGTGGAACTGAAACCGTTATTACAGCATTACCGCTATATCATGTATTTGCCTTAACAGTGAATGGTTTGTTGTTCTTCTTGAGTGGTGGTAAGAATATTCTTATTACAAACCCTCGCGATCTTCCTGCGTTAATTAAAGAAATTGACGACCATAAACCGACTGCAATTACTGGTGTAAATACCTTATTTAATGCGCTTGTTAATGATGAAACATTCGCAAAGATTGATTTTTCTGCATTGAAGCTTTCAGTCGGTGGCGGTATGGCTGTTCAACGTTCTGTTGCGGACAAATGGAAGAAGATAACTGGTAATCACTTACTTGAAGGTTATGGTTTAACTGAATGTTCACCACTTGTAACTGTAAATCCTTACGATCTGCATGAATACAATGGCTCAATCGGTTTACCTGTATCATCGACGGATGTTCGTATCATTGATGAAGACGGTGGCGTTTTAACAAAACCTGGCGCAGTTGGTGAGATGCAAGTTCGTGGTCCTCAAGTCATGCAGGGTTATTGGCAGCGTCCACAAGAGACAGCCGAAGTGATTACTGCCGATGGCTGGTTAAACACAGGTGATATCGCACGTATGGATGAAGATGGTTTCTTCTACATAGTTGACCGTAAAAAAGATATGATCCTTGTGTCAGGCTTTAACGTATTCCCTAACGAAATTGAAGACGTACTAACGTTAAATGACAACATTCTTGAAGCCGCTGCTATTGGTGTTCCTCATGAGTCATCAGGCGAAACAGTTAAAATCTTCGTTGTGAAGAAAGGTGAAATTTCGAAAGAAGAGATTGTTGCGCATTGTCGTGAGCACCTTACTGCGTATAAAATTCCTCGTATTATTGAATTCCGTGATGAATTACCTAAGAGTAACGTAGGTAAAATTTTACGCCGTGAATTACGCGATTAGTACTAGATCTAATTTAAAGTAATAAAACACTTATCATTGGTAATATATTTCGCTAAAATTAAGCCACTTTCTAAATTGTAAGAAAGTGGCTTTTTTTTGAGGTTATAAGTGGAATATATTTTAGTTGAAGATCAAATAACATTGCAGAAGATGATAGCTCAATGTGCGGAAGTTGAAATTTTAGCTATCGACACTGAATTTATCAGACAGCGTACTTATTACCCAATCTTAGGATTGTTTCAGTTATATAATGGTACTGAAACGTATTTAGTCGATCCACTCGCTATTGATGACCTTAGCGCATTATGGCAACTCCTCGATCGTCAACCTGTTGTTCTTCACGCTTGTTCTGAAGATCTTGATGTATTCATGACGGTTGCAAATAAATTTCCCGATTTTTTCCATGATACCCAAATTGCAGCTGCATTTTGTGGACTAGGTTCTTCTCTCGGTTTTGGAGGTTTAGTTTCTGAATTTCAAAATATCACGTTAGATAAAGGTGAGTCTCGTTCTAACTGGTTAGCACGTCCATTAACACCTAAGCAGCTAAGTTATGCCGCTGCTGATGTGTATCATTTGCTGCCATGCTGGCATGAATTAAAATCCAAACTTGATGAACTAGGCTATTATGATTTTTATTTGCAAGAGTTAGATAATTTACGTCGCAGAAAAATGATCAATAAGAATCCTAAAACAGTCTATAAACAATTCAAAAATGCATCTTTTTTATCACCTCGTGAGCTTGCAATCTTACAAGCGCTGGGCGAGTGGCGTGAGAGCAATGCGGTTAACCGTGATATGGCTGTCAATTTTGTGGTTAAAGAAGCCCACCTTCTGGAAGTCGCGAAACAGCAGCCTAAATCATTACGAGATCTAAATAAGTTAGGGCTACTTCCTATCGAGATTAAGCGTCACGGTAAACAGATCATCGATCTTGTTAAACAAGCTCAAAGCCTTTCAGATGAAGAGTTGCCTGAACAGTTAACGCGAATTTCTGATTATCCGGGCTATAAAAAAATAGTACAAGGAATACGTAATAAGATTGCTATCGTTGCCGATAAAACGAATATTCCAGCAGAATTAATTGGCTCAAAGAAAATTATTAATGAATTATTAAACTGGGTCTGGAAATTGACAGAGGAGGAGCGTGCTAGCGGTAGTAAGCCTGTGTTGTTAAGTGATTGGCGTGCAGAACTGATCGGTAATAACTTGTTTGAAGGTTTAATGGCTAATAAGTAATAAGTAATAGCAAGTGTACATGAATGTTGTACACTTGCTTAAATGCTTACTGGTCTTCAGATAGAGTCACGTTCAGTTCTAAAACTGAAAGATTGTTGTCTCTTTGGTCAAGTTGAACATTAACCTGATCTGATGTTACAGCTACATACTTTTTGATGACTTCAAGTATATCCAGTTTTAACTGTGGTAAATAATCTGGCGTGCTGTCACGTATGTTACGTTCATGTGCAACAATTATTTGTAAGCGGTCTTTCGCTAAATTAGCAGATGACACATCCGGTTTTGATGTGCGAAAATAATCAAGTAACGACATTTAACCTCCAAAAATTCTGCTTAAAAAGCCTTTCTTTTCTACGTCAAGAAAACGAAATTCGCGCTCTTCACCTAAAATTCTAGAAACAGTATCTGCATATGCTTGTCCTGCATCACTTTCTGTGTCAAGGATCACAGGTTGGCCACAGTTGGATGCTTTCAATACGGCTGCCGATTCAGGGATGACACCTGCAAGCGGTACGGCTAAAATTTCAGTGATGTTTTCAACACTTAACATATCACCACGTGCAACGCGTTCTGGTACGTAGCGAGTAATAAGCAAATGTTCTTTAATCGGTTCTAGACCTTGTTCGGCACGACGAGAGCGGCTTTGTAGCATACCGATAATACGGTCTGAATCGCGCACTGACGAGACTTCAGGGTTTGTGGTAATAACCGCGACATCTGCAAAGTATAATGCCATCATAGCGCCTGCTTCGATTCCTGCAGGTGAATCGCAAATAATGTAATCATGATTTTCAGCAAGTTGGTCTAATACTTTACCAACGCCTTCTTTTGTGAGTGCATCTTTATCACGTGTTTGCGAAGCGGGTAGAATATTCAGGTTCGCTACGCGTTTATCTTTAATTAAAGCTTGCGACAGGTTTGCTTCACCGTTGATTACATTAACAAAGTCATAAACCACACGGCGTTCACAGCCCATGATTAAGTCTAAATTACGTAAACCGATATCGAAATCGATAACAACAGTTCTTTTCCCTCGCATTGCTAATCCAGTTGCAATAGCGGCGCTTGTAGTCGTCTTACCTACACCACCTTTACCGGATGTTACGACAATAATCTCAGCCATTTTAATTCCTTGAATTTAATCGAACTTTGTAATTTCTAATTTGTTATTAATACAATTGATTTGCGCTCGAGCATTTAAAAATTCTGACTGCACGGCATCACTTAAAATATAAGTACCATTAATTGATAATAATTCTGGGTCTAATTTGTTACAAAAAATTTGTGCGCTACCGTCACCTTTAGCACCAGCTATTGCACGGCCACGTAATGCACCATATATATGAATTGAACCATCTGCAATAACTTCAGCACCTGCACTAATATTGCCCAAAACGGTTAAAGAAGCATCTTGAGCATAAATTTGTTGCCCAGATCGTATCTGCCCTTTATGAACTATGGTCTTAGTTACAGATTTTTCAACAATAACTGTCTGAATTTCTGGTTTTATTTTTGACGTTGATACAAATGTGCTTGTATTCTTTTTAGCTGTATTCGATATAACGGAAAGACCAGCCTCCCGAACACTTAGTTTTTGTTCCGCCGTTTTGCAACCCTCAATACCGACAAGATTCATCCCATTATTGGTGATGACATGTTCGATAGCTTGAAAGTCGATATCGTCGGCTAAGTTCGCCACGTTAACAACAACCGGTGCAGATTTAAAGAATGCAGGTGCTTGGCATACTTTGTCGGCAATAAAGGAATGAAGATTAGCCATTGCAGCATCATTCTCGATATGAATTACTGAAAGTGTAAAGCTAGTCCCTTTAAATTTTATTGACTGATCTGCCATCATTTTTCCCTGGTTGCTTAGTTTTCATGCCTGTTTTTGCATTTGTTGTTATAGCACTTAGATAATTCATTATGCCATGTTATATTTTACTTGCAAAATAGGCAAGTTCATAACTAAAGAGAAAAACAATGCTGTGTTCAATTTATAAAACTAATAAAAAAGAAGAGATGTATTTATTTATTTCCCGCCGTGACGATTTTAGCCAAGTTCCTGAAACTTTATTAGGTATGTTTGGTCAACCTAAGTTAGTTGTCACGATGAATTTGACTGAAACACGAAAGTTGCCATTTGCTGATACAAAGAAAGTATTAGATAACTTAACAACAACGGGCTTTTATTTACAGATGCCACCACCGCCTGTAAATCATTTAGATGAATATAAAAAATGGCGTGATGAAAACAAATAGCACGTCATTAAAGGGTACATAAGGAAATAAAATGAAATTAGCAGGACTAGTGTTATTAGCTTTAAGTTCAACATCTGTGTATGCCAAACCGACATTTGATGAATATTTATCGACCTTACGCACTGAATCCGAATTATTAGGCCTCAGTGAACAAACGATTAATGATGCATTTAGTACTATTAACTATAGAAAAAAAACAATCGTACATGACAAAGCGCAGCCAGAACGCAAAAAAATAACACTGGATGCGTATATACCTAGAGCTGTTCCTGAATGGAAAATAGCGAAGGCGCGTAAGTTATACGAAGAAAACAAAGAATTATTAGAAAGAATAGGAAAAGATTTTGGTGTTCAACCAAGATTTATTGTCGCGCTCTGGGGAGTTGAAACAAACTTTGGTAATTACACCGGAAACTTCTCAACATTGTCTGCACTTGCGACACTGGCCTATGATGGCAGACGTGAAACATTTTTCAAAAAAGAATTCTTCGCTGCATTAAAGATTATTGATGAAGGACACATTACGCCCGCTGATATGAAAGGGTCCTGGGCCGGTGCTATGGGGCAGGTTCAATTCATGCCATCTTCATTTAATGCGTATGCGGTTGATTATAACAAAGACGGCAAAAAGGATATTTGGAACAATACAGCCGATGCTTTGGCTTCTGCTGCAAACTACCTAAAACAAGCAAAGTGGGATGACACTTATACTTGGGGTAGACAAGTTCTGTTGCCTGATAATTATGATGCTCAAGTTTCTGGCCTTAAGTTAACAAAGAAATTAAATGAATGGCAGTCACTGGGCATACGAACTTATGAAGGGAATAACCTGCCTAAAGTGGATTTAGATGCATCTCTTATTATGCCTGACGGTGAAGATGGTCGTATTTATTTAGTCTATAACAACTACAAAAGCATTATGCGTTGGAATCGTTCTGATTATTTTGCTACTTCTGTTGCACACTTGTCTGATGCAATAAAATTCAAGGATTGAAAATGAGCTACTCCCTTTATCAGCATCAGAGCATCAGTGATAATACGTTAGACTTACCCACAGGTAAGGTTGTTTGTATCGGTCGAAACTACCTCGACCACATTCGTGAACTTGATAACGAAGTTCCCGAACAAGCATTATTGTTCATGAAACCCGCTACAGCACTTGTTAGTCTTGATGAGCCATTACTATTACCAGCAGGACTTGGTGAATGTCATAATGAACTTGAAGTCGCTTTATTGATAAATTCACCAATTCAACGTGGTGATGATATAAATATCACAGAAATGATATGGGGAGTAGGGCTTGGCCTTGATTTAACATTAAGGGACTTACAATCAAAGCTCAAAAACAAAGGACAGCCGTGGGAACGGGCTAAAGCCTTTGATTATTCATGCCCGATATCAAGATTTATTCCAATTAATGAATTTCATGATCTGAATCAGCTAGAATTTAGTTTAATCGTTAATAATATAACTCGGCAGCAGGGCAGTACTGCTAAAATGATGCGTTCAATAGAGTCATTGCTCTCTGAAATTACGGACTGTTTTACACTGCTACCCGGTGATATTGTGCTCACAGGTACACCTGCAGGCGTCGGCGTGCTAAATAGCGGAGATAAACTTGCATTAACGCTAGCAAACCGTTATAAGTTCGGCTGCGAGATTATTTAGAGATTAATGAAATGGTAGAAAAATTTTGGCAGACTAAAACACTAGCTAAAATGTCTGATACAGAGTGGGAGTCACTTTGTGATGGTTGCGGAAAATGTTGTTTGCATAAGATTATCGAAGATGAAACGGATGAAATACATTTCACCAATGTTGCTTGTGAATTATTAAATACCAAATCATGTCGCTGTAAGAAGTACGAGAAACGTTTTAAGTATGTTTCAGATTGTTTTAAGGTGACATTAGATGATATAGATGCATTCCATTGGTTACCTGAAACTTGTGCTTACAAGCGTTTACTTGAAGGGAGTGATATTCCTGAATGGCACCCGCTAATTACAGGTAGTCAATCTGAGATGCATAAATTAGGTTATTCAATTCGTGGTAAAGCCGTTGCTGAATCACAAGCAGGTGACTTAGAAGACCATATCATAACGTTTAAACTGTAGTTGTAAAAACAGGAAGATATTCAGGGGCTGTACAGCCCCTGAATATCTCAAAGTCAGAGAAAACATTATCGTTTTAAATAACTCCGGTAACGACTTAGACCATCATGCAGGAGTGTTTCTATATTCTAAATAAGCGCAGACTTTAATTTAACGCTACAACTTAAGTAATGCTATAACGTTAAATTATACAAAGTTAAACAGGGTAATTAATTAAGAGCTTCTAAAAGATCACCAATCTTCTCGATTTGTATTATCTTCGCACCATTATTTTCCATTGATTTGTGGTAATTTGCTTTCGGTATATAGATCACATCAAAACCGTGTTTAATTGCTTCGTTAACGCGCGGAACACCGCCATTAATGGGTCTAACTTCACCACTTAACGAGATTTCGCCCATAAAACAGTGTTTACGAGACATATCTTTATCGTTCAGAGAGCTAATTAATGATGCAGCAATGGCTAAGTCAGCGCTTGTATCTGTTTCAGGTAGCTTTAAACCACCAACTAAGTTGACATAAACATCATGGAACAGCTTAATTCGTCCATGTTTACGTAGCACTGCGGTAATCATTTTTAATCGATTAAAACTAAGACCAATACTCACGCGTTGTTGATTTTCTGCCTCACATTCAGAGACTAAACATTGTACTTCAAGTAATAAATTACGATTACCGTCACGAATACAAGTAATTGCAGAGCCTGCTACGTGCTCGTCGGCACCAGATAGGAACAACTTACTTGGATTATCGACAGAGAGCATACCTTTACTGTGCATTTGGAAGATACCGACTTGGTCTACATCACCAAAACGGTTTTTACTTGCACGTATTGTACGAATAATACTGTCGTTAACCTCAATATGGAGCAGGGTATCAACAATATGTTCGAGGGTTTTTGGACCCGCTAAGTCACTGCCTTTGGTTACGTGGCCAATAATGATAAGTGTAATACCATGCTGCTTGGCAAATCGGCTCAGTTCTTGAGCACAGCCTTTAACTTGGCTAACAGAACCGGCACTACCGTTACAATGTTCACTTTCTAAAGCTTGGATAGAGTCTATAATTAAAAATTTAACCTTAGCCTCTAAAGCCCGCTCCATAATGTTAGAGACAATGTATTCAGACATCAGTAACAAGTTTTCTTCTACAAAATCAATTTTCAAACGTTCTATGGCGCGACTTTTGAACTGTTCTAAGCTTTCTTCCGCAGTACAGTACATCGAAACCATCTGCTTGCTAATATTTGCAGAGAGCTGTGTCAATATCGTCGTTTTTCCGGCACCTGGATCGCCAGAAATCAGCACAATAGAGCCGACGGTTAGACCGTTACCTAGTACACGGTCTAATTCACCTATTTCTGTATCAATTTTATTTAATGCGACGTGTGATACTTCAGACATCTTTTTAACGGTATTGCCGAGTGTACCGGCATAACCACCTTGAGATGCTATTGCACGTTGTTGACTCGGTAATGTCGCTTCTTTGAATTCAGCTAATGTATTCCATGCTTTACAGGCATTACACTGGCCTTGCCAGCGAGGGAAGTTAGCGCCACATTCTGAACAGAGGAAACTTATTTTTGTTTTGGGAGTTTTGGCCATGATTTAACTATAAAAAAATACTCATGCCATAATAATAGCATGAGTGTCTGGATGTTTATACAGTTGTTTTTCGTTTGATAAAGTTACAAACTCTTTTTGGCTGGTAATACTGCGTTTGCTAAAATCATACCCGCAAGAATCGCAATAAAGATCATGAAAACAAAACCACTGTCATTAATATTATTTAATATTTCATGTCCTGAAATATAAGTATTTAATTCCATATAAGTTCTACTACCAGGAACTAACAATACAATACCTTGGATCAAGACTATTGATGCGGGTCTGTTTTTAATTATCGCATATATATTGCTAAATAAACCGACGGTGAAAGAACCGACGAAAGTACCTAAAGTGAAGCCTAAGTATTGGGCGGCAAAGGTACTAACAACATAAGCAATAAGACCTGCTGAAATCCCCCAAAGCATGTCAGATTTATGCACATTAAACGCAACGACAAGGCCTGTTGAAAGCGCAACTACGGCGACGTAGTTTTTCCAATCGGGTAACGAGTAACTCATATCAAGCATTAGCGGGTCAATTGTCCAAATGAGGTTCCCTAACGTGATACCAAGTAAAGCGCCGAAATAGAGTTTAAAAAGCAACATAATGGCATCAACCAGTTTAGAAGTACCTGAAACCAAATCTTTGTTTACGATCTCACTTAGCGCAACGGTAATGGCTAACCCTGGAATGAAAATAATAACGGATGATAATATGACAAATGGAACATTAATATTAACCTCGAGACTGGCGAAAAAACATGCCAACAGCGCGGAAATAAAAGGTGCGAAGAACTCTACAATTGAAGCAAGTCGTGACGAGTGCGCAGATAGTTTATATAAAATAAAGACAAGAAAAGAAAAGAAAAATGAGCTTACAATGTCTAAACTTGAATCAGACAGCAGCATTGCAAACGCGCCACCGGTCATACACCAACCAAGCGCTTCAGTTTTTACGCCATAAAAACCAGGTTGTTGCTTCGCTTCAATCAATAAATCGATAGCCTGGTCCAACGTAACTTCTGAATCTACAACTTTTTCGACAATCTCATCAATTGTTGCCAGTTTACCAAGGTCGTTACCCGCTGGTTTAACGCGTGCAATATGCGTATGTTGATCGTCTGGATTACTTGAAAATATGAATGTAAACGCTGTCGGAGTGACAAGAAAACTTGCTTCAATATTCCAGAACTTAGCTAAATTTATTAAATGATTTTCAATTCGATAACTTGTTGCACCACAACGATGTAATGCGAGCCCGAGTTTAATAATAAAATTTATTTGAAGCTTATATGTCTGACTGTGCATAGTTATATTCTGGGAGATGCAAAAAGAGCTATATTTTAGTTCCATTTAAGTTAATTTGTTAGCTTAAATGTTGGTTATTTTTAATTTAATTGAAATTTGTTGGTGACTTGTTAAATTAAAAGTTGTTTGTAGTGTGAGAGACCACTTAAGTAACTTAAATTTTGGAATGTAACTTCTAATTTCCCTCGATAATATATAAATCATAAAGTTTATATTGTATTAGCGGCTTCAAAAAGGGTTTCTTATGTCGAAAGTAATTACTGCAGCAAAACAAGTATGGTCTGCAAAAGATCAAATCACACGTAATATCTGGTTAGCAGGTTTAGGTGCCTATGATAAAGGTTATGAATCAGCATCAAACACGGTAAGTAAAAGCCAATCAATCTTCGATGAATTAGTTGAGCGAGGCCGTAAGTTAGAAGCAGACACAACACAAACTCTTACATCTCAAAAAAATAAATTAACATCAGCAGGTCAATGCGCTACAGATTCGCTACAAGATAAAGTGCATAAGGCCGTCACAACTTTGACACATATTGATGTTAATACATTCGATAATATTATTGATAAAATTGATCAAATCGAAAAGGCACTTTCAGAAGCTAAAGCACAGCAAAATAAAGACGTAATCGTCGAAGTTGAAGCAATTAAAGACGTTGTTGATAAAGTAGAAATTGCTGTAACGGGAAAAGTGGCGAGTGTGGCTGCCCAAGTCACCGCTGCAGTGGACACTGTCGCCGACGTTATTGCGCCAGCAACAAGTAATCCAGTTGTTGTACAAGCAAGTGAAAGCACTTCAAGTGTTGTCGCTCAAGTGACCACTGCGGTTGAAACTGTTGCTGACGTTATTGCGCCAGCAACAAGTAATCCAGTTGTAAAAGAAGCTGTTGCAACTGTTAAGCAATCGGTTAAGCAAGCGTCAAAAAAAGTACCAAACAAACGTGTTAAAAAAGCAGTCGCGAAAAAAAAATAATGTAGTGTAACTTATTGTGGTGGTAGGCAGGACTGCCACAATAAGATTTTATTATTTCAAGTATGCCAACCTCTGTAATCATATAGCTCCCTTATTTATATAAGCCTTCCATATAGTTAGCACCGGTTTTTATCACATAATAGAGTCCAAATTATCCAACATTAATTCGTATCACATAACACAAATAAATTACCTAAAATAGGTATTTCATCGTGCGGCAAAGACGCAATAATGTTATGGTCAATATAAGATTTATTACAAAGAGAAGTTAAATGTTCGACAACTATAACAACATAGTGATCCTTACAGGTTCAGGTATTTCTGCTGAATCAGGTATTGAAACATTCCGTGCAAGTGATGGATTATGGGCTAAACATCACATAGATGATATTGCCACTCTAGATGGCTATCGTCGAGATCCTGAGTTAGTTTATAGTTTTTATAATCAACGATTTAACCAATTATCTTTGCCTAGCATTCAACCTAATGACGCACATATAGCATTAGCTGAGCTACAAAAAAACTATTCTGGTAACGTTAGTATTATCACGCAAAATATAGATAATTTACATGAGCGTGGGGGGGCGGAGAATGTTATTCATATGCATGGCGAGTTAATCAAAGCACGTTGTGAAAAGACGCATAAATTATTCCCCTACAAGCAATTAAATAAGACACTAAAATGCCCGTGTTGCAAAGAAGCTGGTAACCTTCGCCCACATGTTGTCTGGTTTAATGAAATGCCTTTATTTATGAATGATATTTATAAAACATTAAGCACTGCAGACCTCTTTATTGCCATAGGTACATCAGGCTCGGTTTACCCTGCGGCTGATTTTGTTAATGAAGCACATAAAGCGTGTGCGCATACCATCGAAGTAAATTTAGACTCTACGCATATCTCGGATAATTTTCAAGAGCACCGAATCGGTAAAGCAACTGATGAAGTGAGAGAGTTGGTTGATGAATTAATGGCGAGAGATAAACAGTTTTTTTAAATGATCAATTAAAATTGAACGCGACAAAAAGGTGCAAAATTATGCACCTTTTTATTATCTAGTATCAGTACTAAATCGCAGCTAACCTTACAGGTTTTGCGCTTTTAGCTTTTCGTAATAACGTTCGTAAATTATATTTGCTTCGCCAACATCTGAGTGGAACTCACCGTTTTCAATTGTTTCTGCATCAGGGAATACAATCTTGTTTTCAGTAAATTCTTTAGGTAGTAATTTTTTAGCTGCCTTATTAGGCGTTGGGTAACCAATCTCTAAAGCAACTTCAGCAGCAACTTCAGGGCGCAGTAAGAAGTCGATAAGCTTGTGTACGGCATCAACGTTCTTCGCATTCTTAGGAATTGCTAAGCTATCCATCCAAAATACAGCCCCTTCTTTTGGATATACCATGGTTATATCACTATCTTCTTGTTGCGCCATATAAGTGCTGCCGTTCCAAATCATACCAAACTCTACTTCGCCTGCGATATAAGGGTTAGCTGGTGTGTCAGAGTTAAATACAAGCACGTTAGGCATCAGTTTTTTTAATAATTCATATGCTTGTGCTAATTCTTCTTTGTCTTGTGTATTAGCCGAGTGACCTTGTATTTTTAATGCCATGTGGAAAATTTCACGAGCATCGTCAGTCAATAGTAATTGACCTTTCCATTTTGGGTCCCACAAGTCTTTCCAGCTTGTTACTGATGACAATTCAATATCTGCAGTGTTAACACCAATACCTGTAGCGCCCCAAATATATGGAATACTATAACGATTACCTAAATCGTATTCTTTGTTTAACAAAGACGGTTCTAGGTTACCAAAATTGGTTAGCTTCTTATGATCGATTTCTTGAAGCATGCCTTCTTTTTTCATTTTACTAATGAAGTAAGTTGACGGCACAACAAGATCATAACCGTTCTTATCATACGTTTTTAATTTAGCGTACATTGACTCGTTAGATTCATACGTTGAATAAACGACTTTAATACCTGTTTCTTCAGTGAAACGAGCTAATAAGCCTGGCGGGATATATTCTGACCAGTTATAAAAATTAATGGTCGTTGCGTAAGCTGAGCTACTAAAAAGTAGGGCAGCGGCTATACACTTTACGGTTGATTTAAACATAGTAATTTGACTTCTTCTTTTTATTTAATAGTAAACAACAGCAGCACAAGGCTGCATAACAAGTAAAAGCGATGCTAGTGAATCTACTTTTCACCTTTATTAATAAGGGCTGCGGCAATAACAAACGAAATCGATATTAAAATCATAACAGTAGCTAGTGCATTAACCTCTGGCGAAACGCCAACTTTAACCATTGAATATATCTTCAATGGGAGTACTTCGAAACTAGGGCCTGTCACGAACGAGCTCACTATTACATCATCAAGCGATAAGGTAAATGATAATAGCCAACTCGCAATAATGGCCGGTTTAGCAATGGGTAAAATAATACGTTTAAAGATTGTTGCTTCGCTTGCGCCTAAATCTTTACCAGCTTCTAATATCGCGTTATCAAAATTACTTAAACGACTGTAAACCGTGATGACAACAAACGGGATGCAAAAGGTTATGTGAGCGATAAGTAAGGTAACAAAGCCAAGATCTAAACCAAGTATAATGAATAAAGATAATAATGAAATCGCCATCACAATATCGGGAGACATCATCACAACAAAGAGTAGCCCAGATATAAACTTTTTACCTTTAAACTTATGCTTAAATAAAGCGACAGCGCCCAATGTACCTATAACGACGGCAATTGATGATGCAAAAACAGCAATTGTTATCGAGTTAAATGCCGCTTGGAGTAATGTATCGTTACTCCAAAGTAGTTCATACCACTTTGTTGTCAATCCTTTCCACTTTAAGCCGTATTTAGAGGCATTAAACGAATTTCCGATTAAAATAAAGATGGGTGTATACAAGTATATATATACTAATAGCAACAAGACTTTGGATATATGACGTTTAAGCATTGTTACCTCTGTTTTTAATCGATTTACCTACCTTGTAATAGAAAAATAGTAAGCCCGCCATGAACACTGTTAATGTGATACTTGCGGCAGAACCAAACGGCCAATCTCGAATATTCAAAAATTGTGTTTTGATCGTATTACCGATCAGTAAGTTTTTAGCTCCCCCGACCAGGTCTGCAATATAAAACATCCCCATAGCAGGTAAAAATACTAATAACATACCAGCGATAATCCCCGGCATAGTCAAAGGTAATTCAACTTTTAAAAAAGTAATAAACTTAGAAGCACCAAGATCTTTCGCTGCTTCAATCAAGCTTTTATCTATTTTTTCAATACTCGAATACAAAGGTAAAATCATAAATGGCAGTAATATATAGACCAAAGCAAAAATGACGGCAAATTCGGTGTACATGAGCTTTAATGGCTTATCAATGATATGTAAATTGAGTAATAAAGCGTTAAGTAGACCTTTTTTAGCTAATAAGATCTTAATTCCGTATGTTCTAATTAATGAATTGGTCCAAAACGGGACAATAATTAGGAATAACAACACAGGTCGTACTTTTTTAGGTAACTGGGCTATCGTATAAGCAAAAGGGTAGCCAATAATTAAGCAGACAAATGTTGCTATACTCGCCATATATACTGAATGACTTAATACCTTAAAGTACAAGGGATCAAATAAACGCACATAGTTGTCTAACGTAAAAGTTAAGCTTATTAAGTTTGCATCATCACGTGTTAAGAAACTGGTGACGATAATCATCAAATTAGGCACTAAAACGAAGACACTTAGCCAAACAAGTAAAAGTCCAATAGAGAAACGCTTAAAAAGCGACGAATTAATCATTTTTTAAGATAACCTCCCAGCTTTCTACCCATGAAACAGCCACTTTTTGTCCTAGGCTATGGTCAAAATCGGGATCATCTTCATCAAAGAATTCACTGATTTGTACTCTTTCACCTGAATCTAAGCGGATAACCGAATCTAGCGTCATCCCTTTGTAATTTCGTTCGATAATATGGCCAGTAATCTGTGCAGACGTAGCTTTAGCGTCTATTTCTTTAATTCTTAAATCTTCTGGTCGTAATAAAATATTGACTTGTTGATCGAGTTGTAACGATAGCGCTGTTGAAATCGTATACTGACAGCCATGTACATTGGCAATGTATTTATCTTCGCCTAGGCATGATTCAATAACACCAGGAAAGATATTAATTTCACCAATAAACTTAGCCACGAATAAGTTAATCGGCGTTTCATAAATTTCTCGTGGTGTACCGATCTGTTCAACGTTACCCTTGTTCATTACAATAATACGATCAGACATTGTTAATGCTTCTTCTTGATCGTGTGTAACGAATATAAAAGTAATATTTAATTTTCGTTGTAACATTTTAAGCTCGTTCTGCATTTCTTTACGCAGCTTATAATCTAATGCGCTTAACGATTCATCCAATAACAGCACTTTTGGCTGGTTAATCACAGCGCGTGCAATTGCCACACGTTGCTGTTGACCACCTGAAAGTTGAGCTGGTTTTCGATCTTTAAAGTCGGTTAGCTTTACGACGGCTAGAATATCTTTAACACGCTGTTTGATTTCTGATTCCGCAATATTTTTCATACGCAAACCAAAGGCTACATTTTCAAACACTGTCATGTGTGGGAACAGTGCATAGCCTTGAAACACGGTATTGGTATTACGCTTTTCTGCCGGGACATCTGTGATACATGTATTTTCAAGGTATACATCACCGCTATCAAGCGTTTCTAATCCAGCAAGCACACGCAATGCAGTTGTTTTGCCACAGCCAGAAGGGCCTAAAATTGTGACAAATTCACCATCATAAATATCTAATGTTAAGTCATTAATAATAAGTTTGTTATCAAATGACTTTTTTGCGTTAGCAAGTCTAATGATTGAGTTTTGATTTTTATTAAGCATCAATAAACCTAAATGATAAGAGGTCCATCTAATCGAGTAAGATGAACAATTTGCGTGAATTCTAATGCTATAGTTCACAGAAATGAAGCATAAATTTGAACTTCAATAAAAATAATGCATTTAAAACATATTCAGGTCATTTTTAAAACTTTAAAAGTAATAAAGTCGGAATATGTGCTCTAATTTATGACTTATTTTAGGTATAATCAGCGATAGAATAATACCTCTTACTTTTACTTACTAATTTATTAAGGAACCAGATCATGTTTAATAACCATTTCATCAAAGTGGTGCTTCTTTCAAGTCTCCTTGTCCCTTCTTTAAGCGCCCAAGAATTAGTCGTTGGTTATGATGGTTTTTATAACAGAATAAAAAATAGTAAAAAAGAACAGTACGTTAATACAAAAATTGGTGTTTTCCTTAATAATAGTCAGACAGGTAAACATTGTCAGATCGAAAATGCATTTATTAATTTCGAAGGCGCGATCACTGATGTTGAAGTTGGAACTGACTCTGAGCTGCTGCTTCCTTTCGATAAAGATTTACGTGATAATAAAGCAAAAGTGCACGTGAATGTGACTGATATAGCGTCATGTGACCTTGCTTTCCAAATTATGGCTGCAGAAAATAACAGTGTTGAATATTCAACTTTATCCTTAGTGAAGCAAATTGAAGAGTTCGATCTGTTTTTAGGAAATATGGCTGGTTACTTTGGTCGGATGAATTTACCTGCAACTATAGGCGTACAATTTATTTTTGATGAACCTGTCGACGCTTATACCACCAGCGGAAATTTATTTAAAAGTGGTCAACAAATTTCGTTATCTCAGGATGAAATTATTCGCGATAAAATTGCGGGAATAAAATTCAGTAAACAACCATTACGTATCGTACCGCTAACCGAAATTTGATTGGCTCTGAATCAGAGAATTAAATAAGTAAACATTAGATAAAAAAAAGCACTGCAATAATGCAGTGCTTTTTTATTTCTAAAATTGTAAACGTTTATAATTCCAGAACAGTAATGGCGTCATTTGGATCAAAATTTTCTACACCTGTTTTAGATCTTTCAACAGGAACCATTTCAATTTCATTATCAAACGCTGTATCGAGTTCAGTTAACTCATCAGCGCGCTCTAAATCCATATTTACAAAATCAAACGCGTTGGTGTCTGCAAGATGGCTTGGCACTATGTTGCGAATGGCATTAAAGCAATTATTCACACGACCAGGGTTTGCTTCATCCCACTGTGCTAGCATTGCTTTAACCGCTTGGCGTTGTAAATTTTCTTGTGAACCACATAGATTACAAGGAATAATAGGGAATGCTTTAAAGGCTGAGTAAGCTTTAATATCTGCTTCGCGGCAATATGCAAGTGGGCGGATAACAATATTACGCTTATCGTCAGAAATTAGTTTTGGTGGCATTGTTTTCATTTTAGCACCATGAAACATATTCAAGAATAATGTTTCAACGATATCATCAGCATGATGGCCAAGTGCAAGTTTGGTTGCACGAAGTTCTACCGCTGCATTATACAAAATACCACGACGTAAACGAGAACAAAGGCTACACGTTGTTTTGCCCTCTGGGATCTTATCTTTAACGATACTGTAAGTATCTTTCTGGACAATTTTGTATTCAATGCCAAGATTGTCAAGGTAGCGTGGAAGAATATCTTCAGGGAAACCCGGTTGTTTTTGATCTAAGTTAACCGCAATTATATCGAAACTAATCGGTGCAGCTGCTTGTAATTGAATTAAAATGTCAAGCATTGTAAAACTATCTGCACCACCAGACAAACAAACCATGACTCTGTCACCATCTTCAATCATATTATAATCTACGATTGCTTTACCTGTTTCATGGCGCAGTTTTTTTTGCAGTTTAGCAAATTGCTTTTTTTCTAAAGCGGTAAGGTTTTCAGGATTCATTGGGACACTCAGGGTAAATATTGCTGTAAGCAGCGCAGTATACCCAAGCAAGCCGGAAAAGCAAGTTCCAGAGCAAGGGCAGAGTGTTACCGTAAGATTTCACATTAGAAATTGACAGTTATTTTAACGCTAGAAGGTCACAGTTAATTGAATCAATCACCATTTCAGCCGTATTCCCGATTAAAAATGCAGAAAGACCATTACGAGTCGGTGCACCTAGTATGACTAATTCGGCATCTACTGCTTGAACAACGTCAACAATCACGTCTTCGGGTGCTCCTGATTGAATATGAACATTTTCTTTGGCAATATCAAACTTAGCTGCGTGGATATACATCGAATTTTTATGATGGTCTTCAATCTCTTGATTATATGCAACCGCATCAAAATTAGGGATTTCTATCGATATATGTTCAGGTGTGCTTGGATAAGCATTTGCTAAATGTATATTTGCATTAAGTAACTCTTTTAGCTGTATCGCTTCTTGCGTGATACGCTCATTAATGGAGTTATCATCTTCTGAGCTGAGGCTCGTTGTTTCAAGCACTTGAATAGCGGCAACAATATTACCACCAATCGGCCATTCATGATCTTTGACAAGTAATACTGGGCATTGACTTTTACGCAACAGATGCCAATCAGTTGGTGTAAACATAACTGCACTTAGCTTATTATGATCGTGTGTACTTTTTACAATCAAATCGTGATTATTGAGTTTAGCTTCTTCTAAGATTGATTCGAAAGGACGCTTATGCCAAATAAGCTTTAACTTTAAATCTATACCGGAATAATCTTGTTTTAATTGCTGTGTAAATGATTTTTTTTCTTCAGCAACAATAGCATCTTGCATTGACTGACGTTCATCACTCGAAAATAGAGACGTTAGTTCATAAGAAAGGTCATAGATAACAAGAAGAAGGGTAATTGATACATTATCTTGTTGAGATGCAAGATACAGCGCACGGGATAATGCGATTTGTGGCGTATTAACGGGATCTGCAACCACTAGAATATTTTTATATTTATTCATAAGGCACCTTCATCACAAATTGAATGTAGAGTAAGTATATGTTTCTTATATCGATTATACACAATCAACAATTTTACTTATTTAACTATATCTCAATTTGTGATAGATGCCATAAATGTACTGCATTTTATGGGCTATAAGTTAAGCGCTGTGAATTAAGACTATTTCTTACCAGCGAGTAAAGCTAAACCCTCACGATCTAAGATAGTGATGTATTTTCCTTTAACTTCAATCATTTTACTTATTTGGAAGCGACCAAGTAGGCGGCTGATGGTTTCAACCGTAAGCCCTAAATAATTACCAATATCACCACGTGTCATGGTCAATCGGAATTCTTTAGGGGAAAATCCACGCTCAGAGAAACGCGCTGAAAGGTTATTTAAGAAAGCGGCAAGACGTTGTTCAGCGTTCTTTTTACTTAATAAAAGAATCATTTCTTGATCAGCGGCAATTTCGCCACTCATTAAGCGCATTATTTGGCGACGTAACATCGGCATTTTGCCAATTAAGTCATCAAGGGTGTCAAAAGGTATTTCACAAACCATAGACGTTTCTAATGCTTGAGAAAAACTTGGGTGAATACCAGAGCTCAATGCATCAAAACCGATTAAGTCTCCAGCGAGATGGAAACCTGTAATTTGCTCATCACCTTGTTCTGTAATTGTATATGATTTTACAGATCCTGAACGGATAGCGTAAAGTGATTTAATTTTATCACCGGCTTTAAAAATTTCATCGTGTTTTTGAAAAGGTTTTTTGCGTTCAATAATTTGGTCGAGAGAATCTAGCTCTGAATCATTCAAAGAATATGGTATGCAAAGTTGGCTAATGCTGCAGTTTTGACAGTGGATTTCACACTTTGGAGCAGTACTTCGTGTTGGTATCTTTTTATCTAAGGCCATAATTCCAATAAACTCTTTTGATATATGTCAATATTGTACCAAATTTAAATGCTAGAAGCACTCAATTGTACTATCGCTATATAAATAACATGTAAACCGAATAAAACGAGTAATAAACCACTCACTTTCTTGAATCTGGTGTTTTGTATTAAATGGTTGAATTTATTCGATAAGTTCCCAACTAAGAACATGATAGGAAAGGTTCCTAACCCGAAAGAAAACATCGTTAATGCCGACTCTAATGCTGACCCGCTTGATAACGCGAGAGTTAATGCTGAATAAACTAAGCCACACGGTAACCAACCCCATAAAAATCCGAGCGGGAAGGCGTGATAAGGTGTTTTTAATGGCAAAAATTGGCGAGCCAGAGGCTGAATATATCGCCAGACTAAACGACCCATTTTTTCAAGTTGGAGAATCGCTGAATTGAGTTGCGCAATATATAACCCAATCAATATTAACGTAATACCAGAAACAAAGCGTAAAATCACTAATAAGTCATAGCCAGCACCAAAATTTAAACCAATTTGTGCAGTATAACCGACAATTAGGCCTATTAGCGTGTAGCTAGAGATCCGTCCTAGATTATAAAATAGTGGGGCGAGTGATGCAGTTTGAGGTGATGATTGCGTGTTTGCATGTGCGATTGCGCCAGAAATACCGCCACACATCGCAATACAATGACCAGCCCCTAAGATACCAATCATAAAAGCAGCGAAAAAACTAGTTATCATGTTTGACAACTGATTTAGTAACTGGTGATTCGTTGTTATTATTATCGTCGTCAAACAAGATATTACTGCCTTCACGTTCTAAATCTTCAAATTGGTCTGACTTAACTGCCCAAAAAAAGATACCTACAGCGATTGCAACAAAAATTATCGCAATCGGGATTAACATAAAAATAATTTCCATTACTTTAACAGCCTTAATGAATTACCAATAACGAGTAGTGAGCTGAGTGACATTCCAATAACAGCAATATAGGGAGGGACGCTTCCTGACATTGCTAACGGTAAAATTAATGAATTGTAACCAAGCGCCCACATTAAGTTTTGTTTTATTATTTTATATGTTTTTGTCGCAGTAGCCAGCATATATTTCATTGCAATGAAATCAGTCGTTAATAACACCACATCTGCACTGTTTTTCGCAAGATCAGAGCCTTCACCCATTGCAACAGATACAGTCGCAGCACTGAGTACTGGCGCATCGTTAACCCCATCGCCAACCATTAGCATTAATTTTCCTTGTGCTTGTTGTTGATTGATGTGGGCAAGTTTACTTTCTGGTGATTGACTGGTCTTTATATTTGTTATTGCCAAACCGTCGATCACTTTATTGGTGTTGTTTTCTGTATCGCCAGTAAGCAAAGTCACGTCTAAGCCAGTATTGGCAATATAATCCAATGTGGTTGAAACGTTCTCTCGCATTTCATCTTGAATATAAAAACGTGCAATTAACTGATTGTTTTTAATTAAATAAACAACAATTTCTTTACCATCAGATTCTAAACTTGTTTGCTTTGTAAAAGTAGAGGAGCCTATTTTGTAAGTATCAGTACCAAGTGTTCCCGTAATACCTAAACCAATATGATTTTCAGTTGTACTGAATTGAATTTTGTCTATATTTGATTTAAAAGCAGATGCTATCGGGTGTGTAGAGTGTTGCTCTAAAGAGGTTGCTATGCGTAATAATTCATTTTCTTGTAATTCACTGTCCGATTTAATACTCGTTAGCGAGAATGTACCTTTTGTTAATGTACCTGTTTTATCGAATGCTATTTCATCAACTTTAGTCAGCGATTCAAGCACGTGTTCTTTACGAATTAAAATACCACGTTGAGATAAGAAGCTGGTTGCACAGGTTAGTGCCGTTGGCGTTGCCAATGATAAAGCACAAGGGCAGGTTGCTACAAGAACAGACAAGGTGACCCAAAACGCTTTCTCAGGTTCATAACCCAACCAGAAAAGGTAAGTACTTGCGGATATGACCAATAGCGCGAGAACAAAATAACGTGATATTTTATCAGCCAAGATTGAAATCTGAGGTTTTGATGACTGCGCTGTATTCTGTAAGCGGATAATTTCTGAAATCAAATTGTGCTTGTGTGTTTTAGTAACGCATACCTTAATTGTTTGTTCAACATTAAGACTACCTGTGTACACACCACAATCAACCGATTTTGTAATGGGTAAGAACTCACCAGTTAGCATTGATTCATCGACACTTGTTTCACCTGCTACAATGGTGCCATCACAAGGGATCACTTCGCCGATTTTGACAATGACGTGATCGTTGATCTCAAGCTGTTTTGTGGGAATTAGTTTTTCAGTTTTATCTTTGTTAACACGCAATGCCATATTGGGAATAAGCTTCGCCATGTTTGCACTTAGTTCAGACGTTTTCTTACGGGCTCTCAGTTCTAAATATCGACCAAATAATAAGAAGAAAGTAAACATTGAAATAGATTCAAAATAAACTTCGCCTGTGCCAGTCATGGTTGCATAAGCAGAGGCTGTATAAGCGCCAAGTAATGCGATTGTAACAGGGACGTCCATACCGAGTGTTCTGGTACGTAAATTACGTAAGGCATTAGAATAAAAAGGTTGTGCGGAATAAAGTAATACAGGCGTTGCGACAATCAAACTTACCCAGCGGAAAAGTTGGCGATACATCTCTTCCATATCACCAAACCAAGTAGAGTAGAGCGCAACTGCAAACATCATTACTTGCATTGTAGCTAACCCAGCTAAGCCTAATCGTCTAAAATAAGATTTAAGTTGCTTGTTGTACATCAATTCATGTTGATCTGCTTGAAAGGGCGATGCACTGTAACCTAAATTACTGATTCGTTTTAAGATATCACTTAACTTTATTTGTGCATCAATCCACTTGATCGTAATACGATTACTTGTTGCGTTGACGTTGATGAAGTGAATACCTTGGGTATTACGTAAACTTTTTTCAATTAACCAAGCACAAGCAGCACAGGTCAATCCTTCAACTGTGAGGGTTATTTCTTTTATTTCACCGTCTTGATAAACAAACTCATCTTGAATTTCATTATCATCGTATATTTCCAATCGTAATAATTCATCCGGTACTAATTGCTTTGCTGTGGGAGATAAATCAGTTCTGTGTTCATAATAAGAGCTTAAACCTGAACTGACAATCATTTCAGCGACTGACATACAACCTGGACAACACATTTCACGTTCTTCAGGTGCGATATACACTTTATATTTATTTTTGTCTGCTGCTAAAACATCTTCGCCGCAGTGATAACAATTAGTACCGTTTGACATTAATCTTGCTCGCCGTCTAACTTAATAACAGAAGTATTTGGATATTTAACGTATTCTTGAATGCGCCATGTATGATCAAAAGACTCTGCACGTACACGCCATTTACCCTGTAGCATATCTGCTGGAATTTCTACGCGATAACTCCCGTCTGCCGATGCTGTTGCTAACACTGAAATATCATGTTTTGCCAAGGTTACGTGAAAAAACGAAATGTTTAGCGCTTCGTTCTCTGTCATATCACCTGTTGCTGGTGTGAACACCGCAAAGCCGTTGTCGAATTTTAAATTGAATGTAATATTTCGAGCTAAAGCTTCATGGTATTTAGTTAAGTCTTGGTTAATTTTTTTACCATCTTTATAGTAATCTTCAGAAACCATATTTGGTTGATTATTTTGAAAGACAATAAATGTCGAAGTACCAGCAACCACAGATATAAAAGGAAAGAAAAAGACGAACCAGAACCAAGGTTCTTTATACCAATAAGATTTCATTGTGAACTCCAAAAAGGGAAAAGCGAAATTTAACAAAGTTACAGCTAAAAAAAAAGCTCCATTTAGTAAATGGAGCTTTAAATTACCACTATTACGTTACTTTACACTTAA